>Ga0326728_10007261_pt1 | contig 28744 bp, 25 predicted proteins | sample MB3enrmetagenome_FD_207602 | JGI IMG/M metagenome (GOLD analysis project Ga0326728, IMG submission 207602) | Lab enriched peat soil microbial communities from McLean, Ithaca, NY, United States - MB31MN | ecosystem: Environmental > Terrestrial > Soil > Wetlands > Peat | place: USA: New York... | reverse complement strand
CTTCGCCGAAGTTAGAACTTCAACCGCTCGCCAGCACCTAAACTGCTGCCTCAGGCTTCACTCAGGAGGGTAGAATCCAAGCCCAACTTCGGAATTCAGGTTTATATGTATGCGTCCCTTGCGATGTGAACTGGCCGTTGTTTGCGCAGGGGCATGATGGCCAAGCATGAGGCCTGCCCGTGCGTAAGGCGCTAAATGTTTGCTATGAAAGAAATACGGCCTGATAGTAGAGAGTTCGGGGCGGATCGCCGATGCGGGCGCGTTCAAAGCGCGGGAATCCGATGGTGCGGGCCAGGAAGAGGGAGCCTTAAGTTGGCGAGATGACTCTGTCGGCGCTGGCCCATGCGCTCAAGATTCAGGCTCACCTGCAAGCAAGCTTGCCAGCACTTCGTGCTTGCGGGCTGAAAACGGGTTCGTGATGGTGACTCCCCTCCAAGTGAAGCCCTCATGCATGTCTTCCGACAGCAGAAGGCGACATCCTGCTTCCGCGGCCGCAGAGAGGATAACGGCGTCCCAGATTGTGAGCTGATGATCCGTGGAGAGGTCTGCTGCTCCCATCATCACCTGCCCGGAGGTTTCAATCAGAGGAAAAGCATCCTGCCAACTGAGAATGGCGCTGCGGGCCTTTGCCGGTGGCCATCCCGCCTTGCGCACAAGCAAATTGAACAACTCACCCAATGTCTGGACAGGTAACAGTACAGTGCCGGTCGGCAGCTTCTCGATGAGTTCGAGCGCTGCCACCTTCATGGCGGCGCCGTTTACTCCTTCGGCATACGCCAGAACATTGGTGTCGAGTGCCACCCTCACGGTTAATCCTCGTACAGCTCACTCCGGCTCCAGCGGCCGATGTTGACAACGGCCCCAGATCGCAATCTCTTCACTAAGGCGGCTCGGGCGCGACGCGCCACGCCATCATCATGTCTTACCGGCAGAATTCTGGCCACCGCCTTACCGTGCGACGTCACCACATAACTTCCCCCCTCGCGAACCGCGCGGAGAAGCCTGGAAAACATACGATTTGCATCAGCTGCAGAAACAACTTTTTCCATGCTACACCCACAAAGTAGTGATATTACGTAGTATGCCATAAAGCCTAAAGGAGGGCAATCGCGATTGACGCATTCGCCATTTCTTATGCATGCGTCCTTACGATGTAATAGGCCATTATTTAAGCAGCGGCATGGTGGCGAGGGTGCTGAGGCCCAGGAGACCGTTGGGCGCCAGGCCCAGATAGAAGATGCCCAGGATGCAGACGGCGAGGGCGGCGCGCACCGGCCAAGGCAGGACGGCTTCGGAGGTTTCGGTCTTTCCTTCGCGTATATACATGGCGACGATGATCTTAAAATAGTAATAGACTGAAACCACGCTGTTCAACAGAGCCAGGACGGTGAGGCCGATCAAGTGCGAGTGAATGGCCGCCCGGAAAAGGTAGAATTTTCCCAGAAAACCTGCGGTGGTGGGAAAGCCTGCAAGCGCCAGGAAAAACACACCCAGGCATGCGGCCACGCCGGGCCGTTTCGTCGCCAACCCCTGGTAGTCCTCGATCTCAACAAGGCGTTCGCCCACGCCGGCCAAATGCGCAATCAAAATGAAGGCCCCCACATTCATCAGCGCGTAGGCCACCAGGTAATACAAGACGGCGGATATTCCCCGCGAGCCCCCCGCCGTTACGCCCACCAGCACGTAGCCGGCGTGCGCGATGGAGGAGTAAGCCAGCAGCCGTTTGACGTTGGTCTGCCACAGCGCCGCCAGATTGCCCACGCACATAGTGAGGGCGGCGGAAACCCAAAGAATCCAAAAGGTGAAGGCGTGCGCCGAGGAAAAGCTTCCCAGGAAAACCCGGAGAAGAACGGCAAAGGCCGCCGCCTTGGGGCCCACCGAAAGGAAGGCGGTGACCGGCGCCGGCGCGCCCTGATACACGTCGGGCGCCCAGATTTGGAAGGGAGCGGTAGAGAGTTTGAAGGCTAATCCGACAAACAGCAGGATCAAGGCCACCTGCGCGAACGCCGTCCATTGCGAGGGCCGGCTGAGCTGCGCGCTTGCTTCCAGAAGGTTGGTGGTTCCCGTGAGCCCGTACACGAAAGCGATTCCATAAAGCAAAAAGGCGGTGGCAAACGATCCCAGCAGAAAATATTTCAGCGAGGCTTCGTTGGAAAGCCGGTCGGCCCGCCGGTAGCCTGCCAGGATGTAGGTCGAGATGGAGGAAATCTCCAATCCCAGGAAAATCATGATCAGGTCCGTGGAGGCCGCCATAAAACACATCCCCACCGTTCCCATCAGAACCAGGGCATAGAACTCTCCGTGTTGCGCGTGGTCGCGTTCCAGGTAGTCCATGGAGCCCAGAATGACCAGAGCTGCCACGAGCAGGAACAGATAGATGAAATAAAAGCCGAATTCGTCAGCGGCAACCGCTCCACCAAAAGCAGGTCCCATTCCCGGCCAGGGGTAGAGAGAAAGGTGAGTGATGGCGCCGCCAGCGGCAAGAACTCCCAGCAGCGCCATCCAACCGAGCAGTCTCTTGTGGGCAGCGCCGACAAAAGGCTCCAGCACCATGACCATTACGGCGAAAACGGAGAGAAGGATTTCCGGAAGAATCCGCATCATGTCTGCCGGTTGAACGGTGATCATCGGCCACCCCCCGCGGACGGAGTAGGCACTAAGCAGTAGGCAGCAGGCCGTACACCGCCGGCAGTAGGCAGTACGTGGTTGGGAGTGGGGAGTGGCGAGTTGGCGATTGGGTAGCGCACCTCAACTCTCAATTCCCGACTCCCCACTCCCGCATTCGTTGGATTGACGGGAGCTCGATCGGTTACCAGTGAGGAGTGCCGGTCAAGGCGCAGCATGATGGATGTAACACCCCGATCCATGCGCCGCAGGAAGGGCTGCGGATATACGCCCATGGCAACGATCACCACTACCACAATGGTCAGGATCAACTTCTCGCGGAAGTCGCAATCGGGCAGGGTGCGATTCTTCTCGTTGGTAATCTCGCCGTAAAACACGCGCTGATACATCCAGAGCAGGTAAACGGCAGCCAGCACCACTCCGGCAGCGGCGAAGGCGGCATATGCGGCGTGGCGGTAATACGAACCAACGACAATCAGAAATTCGCCGACAAAACCGTTCAGAAAGGGAAGGCCCAGAGAGGACAGCACTACAATCAGGAAGAACGTGCTGTAGACGGGCAGGGAAGTGGCCAAGCCGCCAAACTCGCTGATCAGGCGCGTGTGGCGCCGCTCGTATAGCATCCCCACCAGCATGAACAGTGCCCCGGTGGAAACGCCGTGGCTGAACATTTGATAGATCGCGCCTTCGATGGCTTCCGGGCGGAATACGAAAATCCCCAGCACACAGAATCCCAAATGGGCGACGGAGGAATAAGCCACGAGTTTCTTCAAGTCGGGTTGCACCATGGCGACGAGCGCGCCGTAAATAATCCCCACGATGGCGAGAACGCAAATGGCGGGGGCAAACTCGCGCGACGCATCGGGGAAGAGCGGCAGGCAAAAGCGCAACATGCCGTAGGTTCCCATTTTCAGCAGAACTCCCGCCAGGATGACGGAGCCCGCCGTGGGGGCCTCCACGTGCGCATCGGGCAGCCATGTGTGAAATGGGAAAAGGGGAACTTTGATGGCAAAGGCTATGAAAAAGGCCAGGAAGAGCCAGCGTTCCACGTGCGGAGGAAGCGCGGGATTCGTCATCAGGTGATCCAGCACTCGCGGCAAATCAAAGCTCCCTGTGACGGTGTAGAGATAGATGATTCCGGCGAGCATCAAGGCCGAGCCGACCATGGTAAAGAGGACAAACTTCATGGCGGCGTACACGCGGCGCTCGTGGCCCCAAATGCCGATCAGGAAATACATGGGGATGAGCATTACTTCCCAAAACACAAAGAAGAGGATCAGGTCGAGTGAAGCAAACACGCCCATCATTCCTGTTTCCAACGCCAGCAGGAAGATGAAGAACTCTTTCACCCGATGAGTAATGCTGTTCCAGGAAACCAGCACCGCAAGCGGGGTCAGGAACCCCGTGAGCAGGATCATGAGGGCGCTGAGGCCGTCGACTCCCAGATGGTAATTGACGGTCGGCAGGGTCATCCAGGAATGCATTTCCTCAAATTGCATGCCGCTGCGCTGGGGCACATATCGAAAATAGAGGGAAACCGATAACAGGAAGGTGAGAGTGGAAAAAAGGAGCGCTACCCAGCGGTCGGACGATGTGCGCTCGCGGCCGAGGAAAGCAATCACCAACGCGCCCAGAAGGGGCAGGAAGGTTACGATCGTGAGATAATGCGCGTCAAACCAAGTCATAGATGGATTCTATCGGTGCTGCTATTACGATCTCAACAGAGGGGAAAAGGCCTGTCCCCCCGCCAACCTATGCGTGGGCCGCGAAAACGTACAGCAGCCACAAAACCGCGCCCAACAGGACCCACGCGGCATAACTGGGAATGTTGCCGGATTGGATCCGCCGCAAAACGCCGCCCACCCTTGCCGTCTCTTCGCCCGTGCCGTTCACCATGACGTGGTCGATCACCTCAGTGTCCACAACCCGCCACAGGAACTTGTCGGAAATGATGCAAAGCGGGCGCACGATGAGCCAGTTATAGAATTCGTCCACGTAGTATTTGTGCGTCAGTATCCGGTACAGGTCGGCGTAGCGCTCCGCCAGTTGTTCCGGAATGTCCGTGGACTTCAGATACCACCAAAGAGCAATCCCCATACCGATGGCGGCCGCGAGAATAGAGAATCCCATCAATTCCCCGGAACTGAGGTTGGCATTATGCTCGGGCGAAACGTTGCGCAGCGCGTCCGTAGCTCGCCCGAAAACCGGATCGAGGTAGCGATCGAAGGCTTCGCTGCCATGCCAGGCCTTGGGCCAGCTTACCCATCCGGCGACAACGGAAAAGAACGCGAGCACCATCAGCGGAATTGTCATCTTGTAACCGCTTTCGTGCAGGTGGCGCTCAGCCTCGGGCTCGACCCGGGATTTCCCATAAAAGGTCAGGCAGAGGCCGCGAAACATGTAGAAAGCGGTGAGGGCGGCGGTGAAGGCCCCCAGCCAGAACAGCCAGGGCCGGCCGAGAGGTCCTTCGTAAGCCCCCGCCAGAATCTCATCCTTACTGAAGAATCCGGCAAAGAGGGGAACTCCGGAGATGGCCAGCGTCCCCATCAGAAACGTCGCGTGCGTGGTTCTCAACTTTCGCCACAGCCCGCCCATCTTGCGCATGTCGAGTTCGCCGCTCATGGCGTGCATCACGCTGCCGGCTCCCAAAAAGAGCAGCGACTTGAAGAACGCATGGGTCATCAAATGGAAGATTCCCGCCGCGAAAACTCCCGCGCCGCAGCCCAGGAACATATATCCGAGCTGGCTGATGGTGGAGTAGGCCAGCATGCGCTTCAGGTCGTTCTGCGTCAGGGCAATTGTTCCGGCAAAGAGCGCCGTCAAACAACCCACCACACCCACCACTGCCAATGCCGATGGCGCATGGGCGAAAATGATGCTCGATCTTGCCACCAGGTAGACGCCTGCGGTCACCATGGTAGCGGCGTGGATCAAGGCGCTCACCGGCGTGGGGCCTTCCATGGCATCGGGCAGCCACACGTAAAGGGGAAGTTGCGCGGACTTGCCGACTGCGCCCAGGAAGAGGAGGAGCCCGATGGCCGTCAGTACACTTTCGAGCTGGCGCTGAGGCAAACCGGCGACGCGATCAAAGACCGTCTTAAAATCCAGGGATTTAAAAGTCCAGAACAGCAGGGCCACGCCTACGGTGAAGCCGGCGTCCCCAATGCGCGTGACGATGAAGGCCTTCTTGCCGGCGTCGGCGGCGGATTTCTTCCGAAAGTAAAAACCAATGAGCAGGTAGGAGCAGAGCCCCACGCCCTCCCAGCCCACGAACATCAGCGGGTAGTTGGCAGCCGTGACCAGTGTGAGCATCATGAAGAGGAAAAGGTTCAAGTAAGCGAAGAAGCGGTAGTAACCGCCCTCATGCTCCATGTACCCGCGCGAGTAAAGGTGAATGAGGAATGCGACCACCGTGACCGTGAGAGTCATGATCAAGGTCAGCCGGTCATAGTAGAACGCGTATTCCGCGCGCAACTCGCCCGCCTGAATCCAGGTGAAGTAAGGATAGGTGAAAGGCACTGGCTCGATCGTGGAATTTGAGTAGATCCATGCCGAGAGAAGCGCGAAAACCATGGAAAGGCCTGCCCCGCCGCAACCAATGAGGGAAACAGTGGCCTGCGAAAAACGGCGGCCCAGAATGCCATTGAGGGCCGCGCCCACAAGAGGGGGCAATACCATGAGGAGGAGTAGGATTTCCAGGTTCATATTGATGTATCGCCGGCATCTTGCCGGCTGCGTAAGGGCCAGCAGCGCCGGCCCAGGGCCGAACGCCTTTCGGCCCTACATCTTCATCGAATCCACATCTTCAATATTCAGCGACTCACGATTGCGGTGCAGCGCAATGATGATGGCCAGTCCCACGGCGGCCTCAGCGGCAGCCACCACAATGACGAAAAACACAAAGATCTGCCCATCCAGGTTGCCAAGGAATCGCGAAAAGGCCATGAACGCCAGGTTGACCGCGTTGAGCATCAGTTCGATGCACATGAAAACGGTAATGATATTGCGCCGGAAGATGAATCCGGCAGCGCCCAGGACAAAGAGAATCACACTGAGCGCAAGATAATGTGAGAGCGGGACCATGGTCAAACTCCAGGAGTCAGGAGTCAGAAGTCAGGAGTCAGGAGCTAAGATCAAATCCTATCCCAATCCCCATGCCGGAAGCCCTTATTCTGACTCCTGTCTCCTGACTCCTTCCTCCTGCCTTTCAAAATTCCTTCTTTGCCAAAACCACCGCGCCGAGCACCGCCACCAATATCAAGATGGAAGTCACTTCAAAGGGCAACACATAATTCCGGAAAAGCAAGTGGCCAATCGCCGCGGGACTTCCGTCGATGGGCACGGGAGCAGCCGCGGAAGTGGGGGGAAACTGGTTCCAGATGACTATCAGCATCTCAAAAAGGAAGGCGGCGACAAGGGGCGCACCGATCCATTTGACCAAACGGCTCCGGTGGCTCGGCTTTTCGTGCCCGGCGTTGAGCAGCATGATAACGAAGACGAACAACACCATAATGGCGCCGGCGTAAACGATGACCTGGATGGCCGCCATGAACTCCGCGCCCAGCGACAGATACACCACCGCCAGCGAGCACAGCACCACAATCAGCGAGAGCGCGCTGTAAACGGGAGTGCGTTGCAGCACCATATTCAGCGCGGCCAGCACGGTTACGGTGGCGATGATGTAGAAGAGAATGGTCATATTTGAGGCCAGGAGTCAGGAGCCAGGAGTCAGGAGTCAGAATGACTCGCGACCGCGGCCTGAATCGCCTTCGAGTACGCATTCAGAAGCCGACTCACTTCTTCCAGCAATGCCATGAGCTTTCCGGTATTTCCGTAACCCAAATCCTGCGCAAGAATCAGATAATACCGGCTCTCTTCCAAGGGACCTTCCGCACTGTTCATGAATCGGACCTTGTCGGCTCTCCCGCGTTTCCGAAATCCTTCCGCGATGTTCGCCGGGACTGAAACTGCGGCTCGTCGCATCTGGCTGCACAGCCCGTACGTCTCTTGCTTTGGGAACCCGGCAGTGAAGCCGTATACGCCCAGCACAAATTCATGACCTTTACGCCAGACCGTTAAGTCCCGAAATGTCCTGGCAGGTCCTCCCGGTAAATCCATTCTGACTCCTGATTAGTTAGGAGTCAGGAGTCAGGAGCCAGGAGTCAGAATAAAACCGCCCGCTCCCAACTCCCGTCTCCTGCCTTTTCATTCTGCTCCTGACTTCTAACTCCTGACTTCTAACTCCTGACTCCTGACTCCTGTCTCCTGACTCCTGTCTCCTGACTCCTAGCTTCCCCCCCGCCAGGCAATCCAAAAACTCGTCACCAGAATGTTCAGCAGGCCCAGGGGCAGCAGGAATTTCCAGCCCAGGGACATGAGCTGATCGTACCGGAAGCGCGGGAGCGTGCCACGCATCCAGATATAGAAAAACATAAAGCCAAATACTTTGAGGCTAAACCAAAAAAGCGGGAGCAGATCCTGCAGCAATGCGGGTCCGAACTCCGGGCCGTGCCAGCCGCCGAAGAAAAGAATCGTCGCGAGGCAGGAAACCGTGATCATGTTGGCGTACTCCGACATGAAGAACATAGCGAATTTCATGCTGCTATATTCGGTGTGGAATCCGCCCACTAACTCAGTTTCGCCTTCCGGGAGATCAAAAGGCACGCGATTGGTTTCCGCAATGGCCGAGATGAAGTAAACGAAGAATCCGAGGGGCTGGGCAAAGATAAACCAATGCGGTACCCAGGTGTTGATGCCGTGGATGTGCCAAGTGTGGCTTTGCGCATCGACGATGCCGCGCAAGCTGAGCGTGCCCGCATTCATGATCGCGCCAATTACGGCCAGCCCAAGTGATAACTCGTAACTGATCATCTGCGCGGAAGACCGCAGTCCGCCGAACAGGGGATACTTGCTATTGGAAGACCATCCGGCGAGGACGATACTATAAACGCCCAGGGAAGTGACGGCGAAAACAAAGAGCAAGCCGACGTTCAGATCCGTTATCTGCAGTGGGATGGCATGGCCGTAAAGGGTGATGCTTCCCCCAAAAGGAACGACGGCAATGGAAAGAAACGCCAGGACAAAACCCAAAAAGGGCGCCAGCCAATAGATGAACTTATCGGCCTCCAACGGCATGATCTCTTCTTTGAGAATAAACTTTGCGCCGTCGGCCACGGGTTGCAGCAATCCGTGCGGACCCACCAGGTACGGTCCCCACCGCGCCTGGATATGCGCCACCACCTTGCGCTCCAGCCACGTCGTGTAGGCGATGGCGGTCAGCAAGACGGTGAGAACCACCACAATCTTTACCACCGCGATGAGGATGAGTGCTGTCATGTCAGAATATGTGCCCCCGCGGTTTCTTGGCTTCGTCCACTGAATTCAGCGCCCAACTATACCTGCTTACGGTTCCTGATGTGAAGAGGGAATCGCGCGATGAAAAAATCAGATCCGCGCGGTCAAGCTCGGGAGGCGCGCCGGCTGGCTGCGTCGGCACGGCGCCGCCCACCAGCAAGTTGGGCAAGGCGATGGCATATCCCGGCACCTGCGCCACGATTTCTCTCAGCACGTCCTCAGAAGAACGGTAGCTCCACGTCTTTCCCAGCAACCGCGCCAGAGCCAGCAGGATTTCCAGGTCGCTGCGCGTGCCTGCCTTGCGCATGGTTTTCTTCAGGACCTGCACTTGTCCGCAAGTGTTCGTCACCGTGCCGGATTTTTCCGCAAAGCTGGTGGCGGGCAGCACCACGTGGGCGGCCTCGGCGGTCTCGGTGGGGAACAACTCCGCCACCATCAAGAAATCCAGCTTGCCCAAATGCTCCTCGGTAAGGCGGAAGGTCTTGGCGGGGTTAGAGCCAAACACCAGCAAGGCCTTGATGTCGCCTGCCTCGATGCCCTGAATAATCGCGCGGATATTCCGGCCCGGCGCCGTGGGGATTTTCGCTTGCCACACGGATTCCATGCGCTCGCGAGCGGCGGCATTGGAGAGCGCCGCGTAGCCCGGCAGCACGTCGGGCAATAACCCCATGTCCGCGGCGCCGCGGGAATTCGCATAGTCCCCGAGGGCAGCGAAACGCGTGCGGCCGGGGAGCGTCAGTCCCCATTGCACCAAATCCGTCACGCCTCTGCCGCGAATCTCGTCGCCGAAAATGATGATGGTGCCGGATTCCTTCCGCAGGCTTTCGTGCAAAGAGGCCAGTTCGCTCGCGATCGCACCCACTCCGGTCGTCGCGGGTGAGGGCTTCCCTGCCAGGGCGCGAATCGCATCAGCTTCCGCCCCAGCCGGAATGCTGATGCTTTGCTTTGCCTGCCGCTGCAGCTTGATTTCACTGCTATTCAGCAAATACAGGTGCGCATCATGCTGACGGACCGCTTGCCGAATTTGATAAGCAATCAGCGGATGCTGGTGGGTGGGGTCGTTGCCGGCCAGGAGGATGCTCGATGCCCCGGCGATGTCGTCAATCGTCGCATAGCGGCCGTCGGCCTGGGCGGCGGTCAAAGCGCCCACCAGGGAAGGGAAGTCGGCGGTGCGATGGTGGTCGAGGTTATTCGTTCCCAGCACGGTGCGCGCAAAACGGCCGAGCAGATAATTCTCCTCGTTGGTGGTGCGATTGGAACCGATCACGCCGATGGAGGCCGGTCCGTGCTCCTTCAGGACGCCGGAGAGGCGCTCCGCCACCAGGCCCAGTGCTTCTTCCCATGTACTGTTTTCCTGCTTGCCGTTCCTGCGGATAAGCGGTGCCGTCAGGCGCCGGTCGTGGTTCACGAAGTCCCAACCAAAGCGGCCTTTGACGCACAGAAATTCGCCATTGAAGCCGGAATGGTCGCGGTTGTTAGCGCGGATGATTTGGTTGTTGCGCACCGCCAGCGTGGTTTTGCACCCATCGCCGCAGTGGTTGCAGATGGTGCCGGTGTAGGTCAATTCCCACGGGCGCGTTTTGTAGCGATAGGTGCCGCTGGTGAGCGCGCCGACGGGGCAAATGTCAATGCACATGCCGCACTCTTCGCACTCCAATTTTTCGCCCTGGTTGGGAATGATCTCACTGTGCGCGCCCCGGAAGCCGATGCCGTAGGCATTCACGTCCAGGCCTTCGTCGCAAACACGCACGCACCGGTAGCAGAGGATGCAGCGCGGCCAATCGTAATAAACCAGGTTGGAAAACTGGCGCTCCTCATGGTGCAGCTTGGATTCCATGAAACGCGTCTCCGCCGCGCCGTATCGAAACACCGCGTCCTGAAGTTCGCACTCGCCGCCCTTGTCGCAGACGGGGCAATCGAGCGGGTGATTGGTGAGCAGGAACTCCAGCATGGCCTTGCGGGCGTTCTTTACTTCCTCGGTTTCAGTGTGCACAACCATGCCATGGGTGGCAACCGTGGTGCACGCGGTCTGGAGCTTGGGCATCTTCTCAATCGCCACCAGGCACATGCGGCAGGCGCCTTGCAGCGTCAGGCCGGGGTAATAGCAGTATGACGGAATCTCAATGCCCGCCTGCTTTGCCGCTTCAATCAGCAGGGTTCCCGGCGCAACCTTGATCTCTTTGCCGTCGATCGTCAGGGTAACGGGTTCGGCGGCGGGATTCGAGCGCGGCGACAGGCTCGGGCTGCGGGTGTAAGGACCCGGGACCTGGAGATTCTCCTCCTTGGGAGGCATGTCCAGGATCACGAACGGCGACTTGGGCGTTTGCTCTTTCATGCGACGCTCTGAGAACAGTGACGAGTGAAGAGTGACGAGTGACGAGCAAGCGAAAGAAGAAACCCGAAACTCGGAATTCGAAGCTCGCCCTGAAATTCGAGGTGCGATTCTTGAATGCCGGTTTTTGCTGGCGTGTCACTCATCACGGGTTGCTCATTCCTGATGTCCTGAGTCAGAAGTTCATTCATAGATTCAGCCCGCGGAGCGGGCGATAGAGAGTAGCCCATGGCGTAAGCCATGGGTAACAGAACGCCCCTCCCCCCCCATCCCCTCTCCCGCCCGCGCGGGAGAGGGGTGCCGGAGGCGGGGTGAGGGTTCTTTTCCCCACGGCTTACGCCGTGGGCTATTCTCTTTCGCCCGCTCCGCAGGCTGAAAACATCTACCCATAACATGGGCTTGTCTAAGGCAATCGAAACTTGAAACTTGAAACTCGCCGCGATTTTCGAACTTCGGTTTTCGAATTTCGGTTTTTGCTGGCTTGTCACTCATCACACGTCACTCTTCACTCGTCACTTGTCACTCATCACTGCTGTCTTTTCGTACGGGCAGTACCCGAGTTTGACATGCTCTTCGAACTCGTGCCGGAACTTTTTCAGAATGCTGATGGTGGGCATGGCCGCGGCATCCCCGAGGGGACAAAGCGTTTTGCCCAAAATATTGTAAGAAACGTCCAGGGCCGTGTCGGGATCGTCGGGCAGTGCTCCACCGCCATGGAAGCGGTCGAACAGGTGCTTCAGCCAGGACGTGCCTTCGCGGCAGGGAATGCACCAGCCGCAGGATTCGTGCGCGTAGAACCGCATGATGCGGCCCACGGCTTTCACCATGCAGGTGTCCTCATCCAGGACGATCACGCCGCCCGACCCCAACATGGAACCGATCTTGGCCACCGAGTCGTAATCCATGTTGACGTCGATTTCATCCGCCGTCAGCACCGGGCACGACGACCCCCCGGGAATGACCGCTTTGAGCTTCTTGCCCCCCAGAACGCCCCCGCCGATTTCTTCAATCATCCGGCGCAGCGGGAATCCCATGGGCAATTCGTAGACGCCCGGCCGCGCGATGTGGCCACTCAAGCAAAAGAGGCGGGTGCCGCCATTCTTGGGCGAGCCCAATTTGGCGTACCAGTCCGCTCCGTTCAGGAGAATGTGGGGAACGTTGGAAAGCGTTTCCACGTTGTTGATGACCGTCGGCCCGCCGTACAGCCCCACTACCGCGGGGAAGGGGGGCTTGATGCGGGGGTATCCGCGCAGACCCTCCAGGGAATTCAGTAGGGCAGTCTCTTCGCCGCACTCATAGGCGCCGGCGCCGGTGTGCGTGCAAAGTTCGAAATCAAAGCCTGAGCCCTGAATATTCTTGCCCAGATACCCGGCCGCGTAAGCTTCCGCCAGCGCCCGATCGACGATGTCAAGCAGGTAGCGGTACTCGCCGCGGATGTAGATGAATCCCTGATGAGACTGGATGGCATAACCGGCGATGATAATACCTTCAATAAGCTGATGCGGGTCGTACTCCATCAAGGGGCGATCCTTGCAGGTGCCGGGCTCGCTCTCATCGGCGTTGCACACCACGTATTTGGGCTTGGCGGATTGCTTGGGGACAAAACTCCATTTCATGCCGGTGTTGAAACCCGCGCCACCGCGCCCTCGCAAGCCGGAGTTCTTCACTTCGTTGATGACGTCCTCGGGCTTCATGGCGAGGGCTTTTTTCAAAGCCTGATAGCCCTCGTGTTGCTCGTAAACGCCCAGGGAAGTGGAATTGGGCAGGCCAAAGCGCTTGCTGATGACCTTCACTTCCAGGGGGCTCGCGCCCATCGGATTGTTGTAGCCAGGCATGGTGAAAAATGAGTAGTCAGGAGCCAGGAGTCAGGAGCTAGAAGTTAGAAACTAGGAGTTAGAAGCTAGAAGCAATCAGCCCAACCATCCTCCTTGCCAATTAGGCGTGTCCGTCGCCCGAGGGACGGCATGGTTGATTCTGACTCCTGACTCCTGTCTCCTGACTCCTCTCCTTCACATCTTCGATCGCGGCTCTTTTTTTTTCAGTTCCTCAATCAAGGCATCAAACTTTTCCGGCGTCAGGTTTTCGTAGAAATCGTAATTGACCTGCATGGCGGGCGCGCCGCAGCACGCTCCCAGGCACTCGACCTCTTCCAGCGAAAACAGGCCGTCCGGCGTCGTCTGTTTATTCCTAATCCCCAGCTTCTTGCAGCAATGCTCGAAGATTCCGTCTGCCCCGCGCAACATGCAGGAGATGTTGGTGCACACCTGAACATGGTGCTTGCCCACGGGCTGGCGGCGGAGCATGGAATAGTAACCGACTACCTCCACAACCTCGATGGGGCGCACGTCCACACGCCGCGCCACTTCCGCAATGACCTCCTCGCTCACATGGCCCACTTCATCCTGCGCGTAAAGCAGGAGGGGAACCATGGCCGAGCGCTTCAGTGGGTAGCGGGCGATGAGCTGGTCGAATTTTTTCAGCAGCGATTCCGAGAGCATATGCAAAAGAGGACAAAACGTCTTATAATATCAGACAAAATGTCCACAGGCTGAAGCTGGCGCTATGGGATAAAGCGTACCCTGCATCGCTCATTCTCGGGCATTGGCGCTTTAACCATAGTGGTTCTATCGATCCACCTCTCCCAGAACAATATCAATAGTTCCGATGCAGGCCACCACGTCGGCGATCAATCGCCCCTCGATCATTTTCGGCAACGCCTGCAAGTTCGCGAACGAGGGAGCACGGACATGACAGCGAAAAGGTTTCGGTGATCCGTCGCTGACCAAGTAGAAACCCAATTCGCCGCGCGGCGATTCGATGGCCTGGTAGACTTCGCCCAGCGGCGGGTGGAATCCTTCCGTAACAATCTTGAAGTGATAAATCAGCGCTTCGATGGAAGTCTTCATGCTCTCGCGCTCGGGCAGCACGATGTGCGGAGCATCGGCTTTAATCGGCCCGGTGGGCAGGCCTTCCATCGCTTGATTCACAATGCGCAGCGACTGGCGCATTTCCTCGACGCGCACCAGATAACGCCCGTAAACATCGCCTTCCGGGCGGGTCACGGTTTTGAAATCAAACTTTTCGTAACTTGAATAAGGCTCCTTCTTGCGAAGGTCCCAATCGACGCCGGAGCCGCGCAGCGACGGGCCGGAAAGGCCGTAGGCGATGGCGTCCTCGGCGGAAATGTACCCAACTCCCTGCGTGCGGCGCAGCCAAATGGGGTTTCGGGTAAGCAGCGCTTCATATTCGTTGATGCGCGCCGGAAAACTCCTGGCAAATTTCTCCACGCCCTTCAGCCAGCCGAGCGGAGGCTCAAGCGCCAGCCCTCCGATGCGGAAGTAGCTGGTCATCATGCGCTGGCCGGAGACAGCCTCAAAGATGTGCAGGATCTCCTCGCGCTCACGGAAGCAATAGAGGAAAACGGACATGGCGCCGAGGTCGATGGCGTGCGTTCCCAGCCACACCAAGTGGCTTTGGATGCGCGTCAATTCCGTCAGCAGCACGCGAATCCACTGCGCCCGCGGCGGAATCTCCAAACCCAGCAGCTTTTCCGTGGCCAGGCAGAATCCCAGATTGTTGGAAAGGGGCGCGAGATAATCCATGCGGTCGGTAAGGGTGATTCCCTGCGAATAAGTCTTGCTCTCCAGGGATTTCTCGAAGCCGGTGTGCAAGTAGCCGATGTCGTAAATGGCGCGCAGCACGGTTTCGCCCTCGAGCTCCAGCACCAATCGCAGCACGCCGTGCGTGGAGGGATGCTGCGGGCCCATGCTGAGGATGACCCGATCTTCGGCGCCCGGAATTCTTTCCAGCGTTACCGGCATCTAGCGGTAACCCTCCGTGGGATAATCTTTGCGCAGCGGATGGCCCTCCCACTCCTCCGGCAGCAAAATGCGGCGCAGGAAGGGATGGCCGTCAAAGACAATTCCAAACAGATCGAAGACCTCGCGCTCAAACGCATTGGCGGCGGGCCATACGGGGATGGCGGTGATGAAACGCGGATTCTCACCTTGCACGCGAACCTTCAGGCGCAAGCGCTGGGCGGTCTCCAGGGAGAGCAGGTGATACACAACTTCAAAGCGAGGTTCCTGGGGGTAAAGGTCCAAGGCCGTGACATCCGCAAGGAAACTGAATTTCAAGCCGGGCTCATCGCGCAGAAACTCGCAGGCCCGCAGGAAATTGGCGGGGCGGATGTAGAGGGTCACCTCGTCGCGGAAAGTGCGCGCCTCTTCCACCGCCTCCGGGTCGAAGTCCCGAAGTTTCTGGAGAGCAGGGCAGGATTCAAGATCGGTGGCCATATAATCGGGTGATCGGGTAATCGGGTGATCGGGCGAGCAACAAACCAACTCGTTCCGGTTCGGTCTTTGCTCACCCGATCACCGGATCTCCCGATCATCCGATTACTAGCGGGTCCAGTCGAGGGCCCCTTTCTTCCAGATATAGATATAACCCGCCAGGAGAATGGCGATGTACAAAAACATTTCCATGAAGCCGGCCCACTTGTGGTCGGGCGTCATGAGGCCCTTGAAAACCACCGCCCAGGGATAGAGGAACACGGCTTCCACATCGAACAGGATGAACAGCATCCCGACCAGATAAAAGCTGATGGAAAAAATTCCCCGCGCATCGCCGACGATGGGACTGCCGCACTCGTAGGGCGAGAGTTTCTCCTTCGATGGCCGTCTCACCCCTACCCACCAGGACAAGGCCAACATGCCGCCGGCAAGGGCCGCGACAGCTAGGATATGGACCAGCAATGGGATGTAAACTCTAGCCATTACAGTCACTTAGAAGGTCTTTGATGTGTCTTCCCCGAACTCAAAACTATACGGGTCGCGTCTGAGTAGTGTCAAGTTTTTTCTTGCCTGAAGGGAAGGGAGTCAGTAACATCAGGCTTGTCATATCCGGGGGGCTAATGGTCGCGGGGAAGAAACCATGGTGATGGGGTTCAACACTGACATCAAACACGACGGCGTGGTTTATCACGTTCAGACCGAACCCCGGAAGGATGCGGGGATTGACACCACCGTGTACACGGGCGGCACCGTGATTCACAAATTCAAGAGTTCCTGCCGGGACTTGATGGATTCGCCCGACTTCAGCGATGAGAAATTGACGCGCCGCTTGGAAGAGCAACATCGCCTCATTATCGCGCGCATTCGTGGTGGTGAGATCAAACCTGTCGCTCACCAAGCGGGACCCGCCTGACCGGAGCTTTCCTTGATCAATATCTATATGAATGGAGATCTGCGCGAGGTCCCCGAGAACTTGACCTTGACGGCGCTCCTTGACTGGTTGAAGCTGCCTGCGGACCGCGTGGCGGTGGAGCGCAATCGCGAAATCGCCGCCAGATCCACCTGGGCCGAGACGATCATCGGGCCTGGAGACCGTTTGGAAGTGGTACACTTTGTGGGGGGTGGCGCGGGAGACGGAGACGGAAGCTAGAAGTTAGAATTCAGGCGTCAGGGGAGGGACTGACTAGCACTGGTGAGTGGTCCATTTCCATTTCCAACGCCTGAATTCGGGCTTCTGACTTCTCGCTCCTGGCTTCACACTTCTAACTCCTGTCTCCTGACTCTGTCCTTGAGGTTTGATCAACATGAACTTCGTCGCGCACAATCCTCCGCCCTTCACCGTAGTTGACCTGCTGATTAAGCTGGCGGTCATGGCTTTGCTGGCGGGTTTTATTGCGCGCTTCAGCATGTTCCGCCGCCTGCTGATGATTGAGCAGCGCGGCCCTCGCGAGAAGATTCAATTGGCTGCGTTTCTGGGCCTGCCGTTCATGGTAGGTGTCTTGGCGCGCTTGCTGGCCGGTTACCCGACCGCCGATCTGAGTTTGGAAATTACGGTGGTGGCTGGGTTGCTAGGTGGGACGATTGTGGGCCTGGCAGTGGCCTTGATTGTTAACCTTCCGATTCTGATGATGGCGTTCTGGGCAAAGGTACTGTCCCTTGCCCCGGCCTTGGCGAGCACTATTCCGGCCTTCCTGATTCCACATTTCCGTCCCGAGCTGTTGGCTTTGCCCATGGCCACTCTTTATGCGGTGGCGGCCGGCACCGCGCGCTGGGTCTGTCCCGACAAAGAAGAAATCTGGAAATTCTCGCCGGCTTTTGATTTGAGCCTTTACCGATCGATCCGGCAGCGGTTCAAGCATCCGGCCATTGACTGGCAAGTCCTTTTTACCCTTATCTGCGTCATCCTGGAAATGGTTCGCATGGAAGTGGGGCAAGTCTCCCGCGGCACGTTGTTTTACCCCTATTCACAGCACTTCTGGACTCGCATTCTGATTGTCCTGGCCACGCTGATTGGCGTGGGCATACCGGTGAAAATCTGGAACACCACGCGCATCGAGCGCAAGTTGGTGGAACAGGAAAAAGCGCTGCTCCAGGCGCGCATGGACGCTCTGATCAGCCAGATCAATCCCCATTTTCTCTTCAATACGCTCAACACGATTTCCTCGCTGATTCGCTTTGATCCGGACACGGCGCGCACCGTGCTGCTGAAGCTCTCGAACATTTTGCGCCGCCGATTGAAAGCCCAGGTGCACTTCTCGCCCCTCCAGCAGGAGTTGGACTTTATTGATGATTACCTGGACATTGAGGTGGTGCGATTCGGGCGCGACAAGCTGCAAATCCGCAAAGAGATCGACCCCGACACTCTGGACATGGTGGTGCCCAGCATGATTCTGCAACCGCTGGTTGAAAACGCCCTGCGCCACGGCATCGCCCCCAAGATCGAAGGCGGTTCCCTCACCCTGCGTGCCAAGCGTGGCAACGGCCGCCTGGCCGTAGAGGTCATTGATGATGGCGTGGGCATATCCGAGCAGAGACAGACAGAGGGCTCTGGCAGCAGGATTGGCATCAGCAACGTGCGGGAGCGGCTCAAGGTGGTTTACGGGCAGGACTTCTCGCTGAAGATTGATAGCCAGCCGGGGAAGGGAACCCTCATCCGTTTTGAGATTCCCGAACTGGTCACCACGCTTCCGGCGGCGCCGGTGGAGCCCACGCCTGTGTCCTCCTAAAAACCACCCCTGTGTCCTCGTAAAAATAATCAGGTTATGCCATGATGTAGGTTCCACCCCAGACAGGCCTCAAACAGCTCGGGTTGCCGAGTTTGAGGGTGGTTAGGACCCGTGCACCGTAATGGCGCCGGGCGGGGCGAAACTCAACCTGATTCATGGCGAAAAGATTCCCAATCCCTTGTGAGGGGAACATCCTAATCCCCGGAACCGTATTCTAAGCAAGTGACGGTCATCGGAATGAAGGAAGTAGAGTGTTTTGCCCATTCTATCTAAAAACCTAAGGAGCGAGGATTTCGTATGGCGGATGAAGGGCATGGCAAGAAGAAGAAAATCCCGGCTTCCATGAGCATGATCGAGCCGCGGATTCGCAACATTTACCTGACGTTTTACAAGGAGAGTTACTTCCTACCCTCAGCGCTGGACTTGAAAACCAAGGAGCTGATCGCCATTGGTTGTTCCCTGGTGGCGAAATGCGAGGGCTGCTTGGAGGGGCACATCAAAAAAGCGCTGGAGTTGGGCGCTACCAAGCATGAAATCAGCGATGCCATTGTGGTGGCCATTGGCATCGCCGCTGCCGGCGTCATGGATTTTTCTGACAAGGCAGCCATCAAGCTCGACTTGCATCACTTTGAATAACAGGTGCCGGGTGCCAGGTGTCAGTGGCCGGGGAAGTTTAAAGTGTAAAGGCTAAAGGGTAAAAGGAAACACGGCACAAGACGTTTTACCCCCTACCCTTTATACTTTACCTTTCACCGTTTACTATTCACGATACCTGACACCTGACACCTGACACCTTCTCTTATGGACTCTCTGGTTATCGCCAACCTGTTTCTGTTGCTCTTCCTGGGTTTAGCTGACAACCAGATGATCGCCGCGCTCTTGCCGGAGTTGGTCAAATCACTGGGCATCAGCGTTTCGACGGCGGGCCTGCTGGTGGTGGTGTATTCTCTGGCGGCGGCGGTGGCGGCGTTTTTCTCCGGAACGCTTTCCGACCATTACGGTCGGCGGCGATTTCTGCTGGCGGGAGCGGCGTTTTTCGCCGTGGCATCCTGGGGGGCCTCCGAGAGCCGCACATTGCATGAGTTAATGTTGGCGCGCGCGCTGACCGGTCTGGCGGCTGGCACACTATCGACATGCTCCATCACCTTTGCTGCCGATTGGTTCCCTTACAACGTGCGGGGGCGCGCCATCGGGCTGATTTCTTCCGCGTACTTTGCCGCCCCGATTCTCGGGGTGCCGATTGCCGCGCAGATTGCCGATCGCTTCGGCTGGCGGCGCGCGTTCCTTTTTTTCGGCGGCCTGGCGGTGGTGGCCACGCTCGCCACCCTGCGTCTACCGCCCGAACGCTTAAACCCGCAGCCTTCCACGGAAAAGTTGCGCACCGCGGTCGCGGCGTTTCGTTCTTTTCTCTCGCGCCGCGACACTGCCGCCGCGCTGGTGATTGCCTTTCTGGTGTCGGGCGGCTTGGTGGGTTTTCTGACCTATATCGGCCAGTGGTTGAACAGCAGTTTTGGCCTTTCCACGCGCGCCATTGGGTGGGTTTTCATGCTGGGAGGCATCGTGGCCGTGGGCAGCGCTCCCTTGGGAGGGATTCTGTCGGACCGATGGGGGAAGCGCGCCATTTCCATATTCAGCAATATTCTGTTGGCGGTGGCCGTGGCTTTCGTCCCGTTTTTGCCGTGGGGGTTGGCGCTGCTGGGCGTGTTTGCGCTGGCCAGCCTGGGCGCTGCTTTCCGGCAAGGTCCCTTGACCGCCCTGATGACGGAAATGGTGCCTCCGGCGCAACGCGGCTCTTTCATCGCCTTGCGGAATATCTCCTCCCAGGTGGGGATCGGCGCAACCGCCTACCTGGGAGGAGTTCTTTTTCAGAGACACGGGTATGCCGCCGTGACTTCGCTCTGTGCGCTGATGACGGCGGCGGTGGTGATTTTGCTGGCTACGCACATTGTTGAACCACGAGGAGATGACTTTGCTGCGATGCACACTAAGTAGCACAGGGCATCGGAGCCACAAGATAAGATCAAAAGGCAATGGGCGAAGGTGAAAAGCTGCACATCCAATGCTTCTTGGATTTGGTGTGGCATTCATGCGCGGGCAGGGCCGCGGAGTTGCAAAAAGAAAATCAAAAGTCAAAGGGCACACATGTATTGAGGAGGGCTGAGTGGCGTCTGCGTCGCGAATTCTGAGAATCGTCCGCAATGTGTTTTTGATTTTGGCCGCGCTCGTGGCGGCCTTCCTTCTCATCTTCGTGCCCTGGTTTTTCACTTCGATCATCACTCATGGCACGTTTCATTTTCCCGACCCCAACGACGGCAAGACGCCGACATCCTACAAGCTCAAATTCAGCTCGGTTAATTTCACCTCGCCGGACGGAATCCCTCTCAAGGGCTGGTACATTCCCGCCGAGGGGACGGCGCGCGGCACCATTATCTATGCCCACGGGTGGAATCGCACCCGCATTGAGATGCTGCCCGAGGCCGTTTTTGGCCACAGCTTGGGATACAACGGGTTACTTTTCGATCTGCGCCACCAGGGCATGAGCGGCGGCGCCATCACTACCCTGGGTTACCAGGAACGATTGGACGTGCTGGGGGCGGTGCGTTGCGCCGTTGAAAATGAGCAGGCGGCGCGGCCGGTGGTGGTGTGGGGTGTCTCGATGGGAGCGGCCTCAGCGCTGTTGGCGGCGGCCGAATCGCCGGACATTGACGCGGTCATTTCCGATAGCTCCTACGATTCCTTTATGCGTATGCTGCGTCATCATTTCACACTTTTCTTCCACCTCCCGGGCTTTCCGATTGCCGATGAGGCTGGGTATTGGGTGGCGTGGCGCGGCCACTTTAGGCCCGGGGATTTCGATATGGTGAAAGCCGTCGACCGCATGGGCGCCCGGCCCATCCTTTTCGTGGCCGTTGCCGATGATGTCCGTATGCCCCCGTCGATCGCTCGCACCCTTTACGCTCACGCCCGGAGTCCGCTGAAGAAAATCATCGTCGTGCCCGGAAAACGCCACGGCGAAGGGTTCAACCAAGCCCGCGAGCCCTACGAAAAAGCCGTCACGGATTTTCTCGCCAGCCTTCCCGCGGAGAAGTGATTTACGGGGTACGGGGCGAAGAGAATCGGGTCATCGGGCGATCGGGTCATCGGATCATTGAGTCATCGGGCCATTTTCGATTCTCGATTGAGAGGATCCGAAGTAGGTAATCTTGTTTGTCACTCGTCACTTCCCACTGTTCTTGTGACTTCTGACTCTGTTTCTTGGCACACGTCCCTCGTCACTCGCCACCGTTCCTTTTCGACTCCTGACCTCGAACCCCGCAAGAGCGTTCCATTGGGCCGTGATTCCTTCGCCTCTAAAGGGGCCTGGGATTCGAGTGTCGTAGCAAGGGGTTGGAAAGGTGGAACCTTGGGGTTTGAGTTTCTCGAAAGCGGCAGGAGCTGCGTTCCCGCCGGCTACGGGAAGCACTGGGCACCGAAAAGTGGGGGGAAGCGTTGTACGCGGGGGGCGGTCAGGCGTACACTACGGGTCGGCCGGAGAATCACCGCGGATATTCCGGTTCATTGACCCGGGGGGGGTTGTGCATGGTTTCCTTTTGCGGTTTCATGAGAAAGATGTTTGTCAAACTGCTCTCTCCCTTTGTTTCCACCGAACGGTCCTTGTTCTGTCCTGTCGTCATTGCCTTCACCTTAATCGCCTGCCATGGGTGCGGCGGCGGTGGTGGCGGTTCCTCGAACTCATCCTCACCGCCTCATCCAACCCCGCAATCCCTCAGCGTTACGGCTCCGGGAAACGCTTTTATTGTGGGTGACAAAGTCCAGCTTGCCGCCATCTGCACTTACAGCGACAACACCACCCAAAACGTGACCGCCGATGCCACTTGGAGCACCACGCCAGCCGCGGTTGCCGCCGTTTCCGACGCCGGCGTGCTGACGGCTGTTGCCGCGGGTTCGGCCACGGTGACGGCGACCTTCAGTTCGCTGAGCGGCAAGGTTCAAGCCTTTGTTTCGGCGGGGTTGATCACGTCCGGGGCCTCGGGTTTTTCCTGGGAGAGCGTCAACACGGAAGGAATGGGCTACGTTACGGGATTGGTGGTGCATCCGCTCGCGCCCAATGACATCTACATCCGCACCGACGTGGGCGGCGCCTATCGATATGACCGCAGCAACCGATACTGGGTGCCTCTGCTGGATGCGTACGGCAGGCTGCAATCGGAAATCTATGGTATACAAAGCATCGCGGCCGACCCGACCGACCCCAACACTGTCTACATGGCGGCGGCGCACGGGCGCACCATAACGGGCTCGAGTGTCTTTTCCCCCGCCGAGGTGCTGGTCTCGCACGACCGCGGGACCACCTGGAGCGCCACGGGGCTGGCGCCGCAAGCCCTCTACCTCGGCGCCAATGACGACTATCGCGGCACCACCGGCGAGCGTTTGGCGGTGGATCCGAACCAGCCCAGCGTCGTCTACTTCGCCACCCAGCAGAATGGTCTCTGGCAGGGAAGTCTAAGTTCCACTCCGCCCCTGATGAACTGGTCGCAGGTGGGCGGAGGATTGCCTGCCGGCACCTCCTCCCCCGGCATCAGCTTCGTCCTCTTCGACCCGAGCGCCGGCGTCACCGCCACGGGCGCCACGCGGAACCTCTACGCCGGGGTGTATGGTAGCGGCGTGTGGGCCAGCGTGGATGGAGGAATCACTTGGTCACAGATCGGCAATAATGCCAACCCTGCACGGGCCGCCGTGGCCACGGACGGAACTTTGTTCGTCACCTTCGGCGGGGACGAGGGCGGAACCTCCGGCAGCGTCGGCCTCTACAAAGGCGGCACATGGACCGACATCACTCCCCAGAGCAACGGCAAGAGCTACTCGGGAGTTTCCCCGGACCCGACCAATCCGGCGGTGCTGGTGGTGGCGGTCAACGCCAACATGCAAATCTTCCGCAGCACCAATCAGGGCAGTACGTGGAGCGCCATTGCGGTGGGGTCATTCACCTACCAGCCCGCGTTCTACCTGCCCATCGCCACCGGCTGGGGAAACGCCGCGCTGGTGATTGATCCCGCGAATCCGCAGCGAGTCTGGCAGACGAACGGCTACGGCGTCATCGAAACGGAAGATATTACCGCCGCATCCACCATCTGGACCTGGCAGATGAGCAATCTGGAAGAGTTGGTGGTGCAGAAGATCAAGGTCCCCCCGGTCGTGACCGTTCCCGGAACCACTCTGCCGGGAGCCGACTTGATCAGCGCCGTCGCTGACATGGTGGGGTTTCGCTATGCCAGCCGCGACATTGTTCCCCAGGCCCCCATCGAAAGCTTCTCCTATGTGGCTCAGGGCACCGGAATCACCTATTGTGGCTCGCAACCACAGAACGCGGCCTTTGTCGGCTGGGATGAGACCAACGTCGCGAATCCGATGTCTGGCATCACCTCCAACAACGGGCTCACTTGGACCCCGATTCCTAATACCAGCCCGGGGACAGCGGGCAGGATTGCTATGGCTTCCGACGACCCGAAGAATATGGTATGGGCTCCTTACAATGCCAATCCCCAGTACACTCATGACGCCGGGGTAACGTGGCAGCCCGCTTTATACAACGGCGCCTCTCTGCCCGCGTCCTGGCAATTAAGCAACCAGTGGTGGGCCGGCGACGTGTTGGCTCCCGACCTTGTGGCTCCGGGCACTTTCTATTATTTCGACAACGGTAATTTTTACTATAGCACCAACGGCGGAGCCGCCTGGACGCTGGGCAACACCACTTGGCCGCAGAACCCGCAATGGGTTCTCGATGTCAGCATCGTGCCCAATCCTGTCAAGGCTGGCGACGTTTGGATGGCGTTTGCGCCGAACTCCGACCAGCCATGGACGTACCAGCTTCTGCATTCCAGCGATGGCGGCAAGACGTTTTCCCCCGTCAGCACTCTGGCCAGCGCCAACTACGTCGCCTTTGGCAAGGGCGCCACGGCGACGACGCCGTTTCTCTACGTCCATGGGCAGGTCCCCGGCGCCACCGCCGATGCCATCTACAAATCAGAAGACCTGGGCGCGACCTGGATTCAGATCAGTGATCCAACGCTCATGCAGTTTGGCTTGATCAACGCCCTCGAAGGCGATATGCGAACGCAGGACCTGGTGTACGTCGGCAATAGCGGGCGGGGCATCTTCTACGGGTATGGTCCGGCTTCCGGGATTACGCACTCGAGCCTGCGAAGAAGACAGTAAGGTTCCGACCCGAGTTCGGACAACGTGGTCAACGGACCCGGCAATCAATACACCTCTATTTAGATGGAAACGATAAGCCAGCGCCCGGAATGTCGGCGCCCCCGCGCATGGTGATGCGTTCCTTGCCAGGGGCAAGGGCAGCACCGGTCCGCGCCTTCCTTTACGCAAGTTGTAGGTTTTCATCCTTGTGCCTCATACTCCTTAAGTTCGAGTGCGTAGTCCCGAATCCCTAAAGGACTTCGTGAGGAACACCTCACAGACACGCGAGAGGACGTTGTCATAAAGATACGTCTGCCATCATATACTGCGTGTTTGACAAATGACTGGCGAAGAGCTAAACTGTCGTCCTGGCTTGTCAGTCATTTTGTACCATGGGGGGTTAAACCATGGCTGTGGCTTGGCAGTGGACATATCCTCCGAAGACCCCGGCGGGGGCAGATCCCGCTCCAGTCTGCAAAAACTGCAAGTGTCCCAATGTGGAGGAGGAGTACGAGTTGCCCCTTTGCTGGGACTGTCGCCGATGGGCTTCTGTGCGGCCTCTCCCTCGGGACATCAAACTGATCTGTGCGTTGGTGTTCATTGCACTCCTTTATGCCGGGTACCACTATCCCGGCACGCTTGGGGCTTCTATCGCCTACCAGGAAGGTCAACGCGCCGAAAAAGCCAGAAACTTCACCCGCGCCATCGCGGAGTACGAAACCGTGGTGGCAACCTATCCACAATCGCCCCTGGCAGTGGCACGGTTGGGGCTCGCTTACTATCGCGGCGGCCAGGTCCAGCAAGCTATCTGGATTTTAGGGCACGTCTGGTGGAGGGGAACTCCCAAGGAAACTGCCATGCAGGTGAATGCCGTGTTCCGGGACATCAAAAAACGAGCGGGAGTAAAGTGATGAACCCGGCTATCCCCAGCCAGGTTGTGGCGCTGCTGACTTTTCCGGGCGTGGTGCTTCGTGCCGCGGTCGAAGTCCTTTTTTGCCGCAGGTTGCGAGTCGCCGTCGGGGAGGTATGTTATTTCCGCTTCGGGACCCCGCCCGGTTTCGTGACTCACGAGCGGCCGGCCAACGTGCACCAGGCCCTGTTAATCGGCCTCGGCCCTTTCTTTGTGAATTCCCTTCTGGCCGCGCTCATGGCTTTCCCCTTCGTCCTCCCGGCGCTGGAGTTCCGGGTGTCATCGGTGCAGGGTTACATTCTGGCTTGGCTGAGTATATCGATTGCCATGCACGCGTTTCCCAACGCCGACGAAACTGAGGACCTTTGGCGTGCCGTTCGCAGCCCCGCAAGTTCCCCCCGGACGCGCCTGCTGGCCACCCCTCTGGTGGGATTCATGTACGTCGGCGCGGTCGGGCGCTTGATCGGCCTGGACCTCCTCTATGGCCTCGGGGTGCTTGTCCTGCCTCCCGCCCTGCTCCTTTACGTGCTTCCCTGAGATTCAAGCGACAGACCTCGGGGCACTCGCCACGGCTCTTGGGTCGGGTGATCGGGCCATCGGATCATCGGGCCATTGCGCCATCGGGTCATCGGAGCATTGAGCCATCAGGCCATCGGATCATCGGGTCATTGAGCCACCGGCTCAATGGAGCATTTTGAATTTTCGCTTTTGGATTTTCGATTGAGACAATTGGAGATCGGTAATCTTGCGCGTCACTTGTCACTCGTGACTGTTCTCTTGCCCTCTTGCTGGTAGCCTGATTCAACGCTGCGCAAAGCGCCTTGGAGTGCGTGCGGTCTGGCGCCACCTTTGCCCCCGTATTCTCACTCAGCTTCCGAGACCAGAACGCAAATCATACTGGATTTGATTCGCGCGGTTTCCGTTGCCGCCGGCTCGCCACTCGTCCCTGCTGTTAGCTCCGCTTGCTCGTCACTTGTCACTCGTCACTCGTCACTGCCTTTAGTCCCCGTTCCACCTCATCCTTGTTCCCGAATTCCAAGGCGGCGCCAGACCGCACGCACTCCAGGACGCTGCGCGCAGTGCCGTCGAGAGGTAATCGTGAACCGAAATGGCGAGGGTGGTGAGGCAGAGCTGGTAGCCACGGACAGTGCTTTCCTGTCCGTGGGCTTTTCTCCGGCGCGATATCCCGAGGGCGACCTTACGTAATCAATCTGAATGGGGCACGCAGCCGCCGTTGCCTTGTCCAAAGCAAAATTGATATGACTTGACCACCGCCCGAAGAACCCACGGACAGGAAAGCACTTTCCGTGGCTACGAGCTGGTATTACAATCGGGAACTTCCGGACGCAGGTCGGTGTCAAAGAAGATAGAGACGAATCTACGCCGACCGCATTCTTGCATCAATCTGCTCATCTGCGGGCGGCAGAGGAGGATTCGCGTGGAACAGAGGTCCCCCCAAGAAGCCACACAGCAGCGCCGGGAAACACTCATTCGCAACTTGCACGAGATAGCCTTCTGCTGGAATATCGCGTCTGCCTTCGGGTACGGCTTCTTATTGTGCGTCATCAGCAGTCTGAACACAGAGAACCCTCGGAGCGACTTGGGCTACTATTTCCTTCGAGCCGCGGTCAGAATCGATGACTTTCTTCACCTTGAAGTGGCCAACTCCGTCACCACCCATGGTCTTGCCCGGCAGGCTTCCGGCGGCTGGGACCGGGTTGGTCAAGAGCTGGCCATTCTCGTGTCGGTGTTAGGTGCGACCGCGGTCCTGCTGCTGATCTTGCGACTCATTCCCGCCTCACAAGCGAATCGCTCCGTCTTTGGGCGGCTGTCATTCCTGACGTCGCTTTTTGCGTTGCCCGCCTCCTACATGTATGTGTGGGGTGTGCCCTTGCACTCAGTTCAGAACCCATGGCAACCCGGTCCGTCGCAATTCCGGCAGACCACTTTCCTAGCAGTTGCGCTGGCGGAGGTTCTTTGCCTGGGCATTCATTTCTTCCTTCGTCCGGCCAAATCCGCTTCCTGGGCGCTGGGCGCATTTCTAACTCTCCATTTCGGTTTCTGGGTTTCAGTCATTTGGGTGGACACTCCCGTTTCGTTTCTCGTTTCGTTTCGTGGGCCGATTACCCCCTATCTGCTTCTGGCTGCCGGGCCAGCATCCGCAATTGTGTGGCTGCTTTATCAGAAGGGGCCGCACTTGGCTGCCGATGCACGGAACATTAAGAAGAGACCTGGACGATGGACCATCGCATCCGCCCTCGTCTCCTCGGCAGTGCTGCTGGCCGTCTGGTTTCCGGGAAGGGATTACAGCCTCAGCCGCGCTAAAGACCCTCAATCAATCACCGTCGAGTTCTCCAGAGGACCCTGTTATGGCATGTGTTCCGCGTACAGTGTCTCCATTCACGGAAGCGGACTTGTCGAATACGAAGGTTATAGCGACGTGCGGGTTCATGGCCGCGAGACAGCTACCATCAGCAGAGAGCAGTTCATGCGGATATTGCAGAAACTTGATGGCATACACTTCTTCACCTTGGAGGACAGGGCTTTTATGTGGGCTTTTGACACCGCGAGCGTGGGGGTATCAGTCTCGATTGATGGGAAGACCAAAAGCGTTGTTAGCGATGACATGGTTTTCGGCCCCAAGGAAGGACACAAGGCCCAGTTCGTTCGCGTCGCCAATGAGATTGATGATATCGTCGGGAGTGCTCGCTGGGTAAAGTGCCCTGGCTTCTGCAGGTAGCGACCTCTGAATGAGCGGGGAGCGCGGAGTTATTCGGCTCCGAGCCCAACTACTCTGCGGCCCCTTTCTCCGGGTGCGGCAATGAACAGGTCGAAACTTCCATTTTAAAAACCGCAGAGGACGGCAAACGACGCGCACCTCTTCGCTACCCCCCTTCGGGCGGCGGATCGAAAATGTGTTCCCCAGCGGAACAACTGTTCATGTGTACGACGGCAACGCATCAGCGAGCGGGCAGCCACGGACAGTGCTTTCCTGTCCGTGGATATTTCCCCTGATACCGTACATCCAGCCGAATATGGCTGCTATGACTTTGCTCTCCGTGGAAGCCCGAAGAACCTGGGTCGCGGTGGTAATCTGCAGGCCCCGAAGGGGCCTTTCGTGACGGGGTGCTATATTCTCCATGCGACGCCTACATTTTCCCTTGAGGCAATTGCCTATGCGGCTTCGCCGCGCTGCTCTGCGGAAAGGCTCCGCCTTTCCGAAACGGTCGCCCCCCCTTTTTTTTCGGCTGAGGCTACACCTCGCCGGACGGAAAAGAAATGGAAAAATGGTAAAAAAGGGGAAGAGAGG
>Ga0326728_10007260_pt1 | contig 28748 bp, 21 predicted proteins | sample MB3enrmetagenome_FD_207602 | JGI IMG/M metagenome (GOLD analysis project Ga0326728, IMG submission 207602) | Lab enriched peat soil microbial communities from McLean, Ithaca, NY, United States - MB31MN | ecosystem: Environmental > Terrestrial > Soil > Wetlands > Peat | place: USA: New York... | reverse complement strand
GCGAATCACGTTGCCGCCGAGCGGCAGCGGCAGCCGCTGCGTCTCCTGCCACCACTTGCCCAGATCGACGATGCGGAACAGGCCCGACCGGGAGAACGTAAGCTGGCCTTCGTGAATGATCAGGCCCGCATCGTGCTTGCCCTCCAGGAGCTGAGGAATAATCTGGTCAAAAGGCGCCAGCTCGGTCTCAATCTGGGGGGCAAACAATTTCAGCACCAGGTAGGCGGTAGTCAGGTCGCCGGGGATGGCGACCTTTACCTTGTCGAGGTCCTGGACGCTGTAGGAGTGCCGGGCGACAATCAGCGGACCGTAGCCCTCGCCCACGCTGCCGCCGCTGGGCAAGAGCGCATACTTCTCCTGCACATACGGATAGGCATGAATGGAGATGGCCGTAACGTCGTACCAGCCCTCGCCTTCCATGGCCCGCTGGTTCAGCGTCTGGATATCGCAAAGGGTGTGAACGAATTTCAGGCCCCGCGCCTCCACCTTCCTGGTGGCAAGTCCGTAAAACATGAAAGCATCGTCGGAATCGGGGCTGTGCGCTATAGTGATTTCACGAGTCATTGCCAACCCATGTCTTCCGGGCTCCCGGCCCTCCACCCCAACAAGCCAAAACCGGGCTTGCCGGGGACCCCGCCTCTCACCCCAACAAGCCAAAACCGGGCTTGCCGGGGACCCCGCCCCCTTTGCCCTTGGCGGGTTCATGGAGCCGGAAACTCTGCCCGCTCGGCGCCGCGGGCCCGCCGGCGGGCCTTCCCTTAGAACTTGCCTGCGCTGGAAACTGCTCCGGAGCAATCCCTGCGCCGCGGACTTCGCAAACGCGCTCCCCGAACCAAAGCTGCCTTACAGTTCGGAAAGCTTTTGCCGCGCAGCGCCGGAGTCGGCTCCGGCTGTGGCCGGGGTTTGCTCATCGGGCCGGGCCGGGACCGGGGCCGCCCGTTGCCGCCGCACCAATCCCAGGTGCCCGCGTATGTGCCGGTAACAAATAAACGCCGCCCCAATTACGGCCAGCGTGCACACCACCAGGACGATATACAAAATCCCGAACACAACACCTTAGCATACCACTGGATTGCCCGCCCGCTTACAGGGAAAAGCGGGCGGGCAGTAGCTAGGGGCTGGCAGCTAGGGCCGGCAGGGTAAGAATCTGCGGGCACCGGTTGTCCCGGTTGGTGCGATAATGTCGGCAATCTATTCCTCTTGATGGAGTTGGGTTATGGCGGGTAAGAAACAGCTCACGCCGGCGGTCGTCCCCGGCCCGTCCTCGGGCCAGATGCTCATTTATCAGGACGGCGCTCTCAATCTTCAGGTGCGGCTGGATGGGGAGACGGTGTGGCTGACGCAGCTCCAGATGGCGGATCTATATCAAACTACCAAACAGAATATAAGCCTTCATGTTCTCAATATCCTGCAGGATGGTGAACAGAGCCGGGAGGCAACCGTCAAGGAATACTTGACAGTTCAACAGGAGGGTTCGCGGCAGGTCCGGCGGCCGTTGGAGCATTACAACCTGGACATGATTCTGGCCGTGGGCTATCGCGTGCGGTCGCAACGCGGCACGCAATTTCGCCAATGGGCCACAGCGCGATTAAGCGAGCTGCTGGTGAAGGCGGCTTGAAGCGCCGAAGGCGGGGCGCGCTCGCAGGGGCAGAAAGCAGTAGCTAGTAGCTGGTAGCTAGGGGCTAGGGGCCGGCGGACGGAAGAGGATTTTGCCGCTACGCGGGCTGAAAGAGCGGCGATCAGCGGTCAGCCGGAAGAACGTTTCAGGTTTTTCGTTTTTCGTTTCACACTGGAAAGCAGCACGGGGCACCGAGGAACGTCTCCCGTCACCCGTCACCCGTGAGCGAATCGTTTCACGTGTTCCGTTTCACGTTCACGGCGTCTCCGTCCAACTCTGCGCGATGCAGCATCGAAATTCCCCTCTGGCTGATCGCTGACGGCTAATCGCTGACCGCTATTGGTCTGCGTTCAGGCGAGACCATCGCGAAACTTGGGGTCGGCCGCATGCGCACCGTTACAGAAAGGTTTGTTTTCGGATCTGCCGCAGCGGCACAGGGTCATGCGGTTGCGAATTTCGTAGGCTTGCCCATCGGCGCCGGCGAGCGGGATGCCCCCGCGCACCCACAACGGGCCGCTGCAACCCTGAGCCGGATCCTCGACTACTCCGATCGACGGCGGCAGTTCCGGCTCGACCGGTTTTCCGGTGCTTTTGTCGATGGCGGTCAACCGGCCGGCCGGGCACTCCCCCACCTGCCGGACAAACTGCGCGCGCTCCTTGGGATCATCTGTGTGTTCCACCTGATTCCATACGCGGCCGTGCGGATCGCAAAAGCGCGCGAACGCACATAAAACCTCGGCGTCGGCGAGTTGCATGGCCGGTCCGTCGAGCAGCTCGGCCTGCTTCATGACCCGCTCGTGGCTGGCCGTTTCCGTTCCGTCGAAGCCGATCTTGGCGTGCGTACCGTCGCAGAACGGCTTGGTCTTCGATTTTCCGCAACGGCAGAGCGCGTATTGCGCGGAGACCGGAAGCGCGTCGCCCTCTACCCACTCAGTTGACTCGCCCTTCTTGTTGACTCCGATGGTCTGAAAGACGAGCGGTACGGAACCGGAGACGAGGTACGGTCCATTTTTCGCGACGGTGATCTTTTTGCCGTTGGACATGGCCAGCTCCTTCCCTGGTTGGAATTTCCTCCTGCCGCTCTTCAACCGCCAAATTGCGGCCGGCAATCCCAAAATTATAACCCGGTGACTGGGATGCGAAAATCCTGCTTGCGCTTCCTTTCTTTCGGGAATGCGCCCTCTTGAAGTTCGGTGAATCCCTGCCGCAAGCGAACCGTTTCACGTTTCAGGTTTTTCGTTGTTCGTTTTTCGTTGGAAAGCAGCACCGAGCAGCAAGGAACGTCTCCCGTCGCCCGACACCGGGCAGCCGCAAGCACCAAGCACCAAGCAATAAGCCGGAGGAGCGTCTCCCGTCTCCTGCAGCCCTCGGCCCCCCAGCTACTAGCTACCAGCTACCAGCTACTATCCCCTAACTCCTGTCTTCTTTTCTGGCTGACCGCTGAATGCTGATCGCTGCCTGCTTCAGTCCCCACTCGCCTTCCCATGCTATGCTCGTCAGAATAGCGGGAGGGATGCCGTGAAACCAGTCTTAGCGTTGTGCCTTCTGCTCTCGTCTTCAATCCTTCTTTCCGCCCAGGCCCTGCATCGGACCAGCGATGTCAAGACCGAGATTGAGGGTCCTGCCATCGTCCTTCAGGGCGGCTGCGATAGAGACGGAAACCTTTACCTGCGCACCAACAGTCGCAGCGGGCTCGAGATGCCCATTCAGAAGCTTCGCGCCGATGGCGCTCTGACGGCAACGTTCGATCCTACGGCCGTCTTCCCTTATCCCGATTTCCGCATCCGGGGCTATGTCCCGGACGGCAACGGCGACCTGCTTGTCGCCGGCGATGTTCTACGCAAGGACGAGGAGCCGTCGCGCTTCGAATACTACCTGCTGCGCTTCTCCCCCACTGCGGAGCTGAAGGACACCACCAAAATCGAAGCTCCACCCCACAAGTTCACGCTCTACCACTTTGCGCTCTTCAAGACGGGCGAGATCCTGCTTGCGGGAGCGGACGTCTCCGGAACGGCGCAGACGGCCATCTATGATGCCGGCGGCAAATTCCTGCGGCCAATCGTTCTGGATGACTCTGAGACCAAGCAGATCCCCGGAGAGGTCAACTTTGACGTTCGTAACTCCGTGCGGCAAGGAGCCGCAGTCACCGGCTCCGACGGCAACGTCTATGTGCTGCGCTCGGGCAATCCCGCCGTGGTGTACGGAATATCGGCGGCCGGCCAAATCCTGCACAAGCTGAAGATCGATCTCGGCGATCCCGCGCTCACCCCGGTGAACCTGCTCGCCACCGGCCATGCCCTGGCCATTGTGTCGCGGAACTCCGGGGAAGGTCACCGCTTCCGGGGCACCGTCATCCACGAGATCGACTTCCAGGGCCACGTGCTCGCCACCCACGATGCCGTCCCCGGAATACCGTCCTCGGTGAGCTGCTATCTGGCTCCCGGAAAATTCATCGTTGCTGAGACTGCCAGGGGGTCCAAGCGGTCCCCACCGTATTTGCACATGTATCGCGCCGAGTAGCCCGTCTGTCGCTTTCAGCCGTCAGCCGGAAGAGCGTTTCACGTTTTTCGTTTTTCGTTTCACGTTGAAGAGCAGCACCGGGCAGCAAGGAACGTCTCCCGTCACCCGTCCCCCGGGAGCGAACCGTTTCACGTTTCGCGTTTTTCGTTTTTCGTCCACGGCGCCCCGGGGCGGGCGTGGCGCTACCCGAGGCGGAAGAGAACGTCCGCCGTCGGTCGCCGGCCCCTAGCTACCAGCTACTAGCTACTAGCTACTATTGCCTAACTCCTAACTCCTGAATTCTTTTCCGGCTGCCCGCTGATCGCTGAATGCTGACCGCTTTCTATCCAAATCCGCGTACAATAATTCCTGCTTTCGTCCCGGAAAGGAAGCCCCCCTAATGTCCACGCCCGCGGCTGGAACCAAGGCTGAAGCAGTCCTGCGCATAGCGCATGTGCCGGACAGCGACCCGACCGCTTTCCAGGTCGTGCGCGTGGCCGATGGCAAGACAACTCCCGTGCCGGTGTCCCCGCCGTCGCCGGTGGGGTTTCCCGTTGCAGGCCGGCCCAACAGCGATCTGCTGCAAGAGCTGCAATGGTATCTGGAGACTTTCCTCGATTACCCGTTTCCTCCCGAAATCGATCACGCCGAGCGCGTCCTCCAGGCCCTGCGCGATTGGGGCGAGCAATCGTTCTCGGCCCTGTTCGGCCAGCGCGCCGCAGGACGCATGTTCGATGCCGCCACCGCCGAGGAATACGCCCGCCTCCGTCTGCAAATCGCGAGCGACGATGCGGCCGTGCTCGCCTGGCCCTGGGAGGCGCTGCGCGATCCCGAGGTAGGATGGATAGCCCAGACCTGCCAGATCGAGCGCTGCCTGAACGCGGTTCGCGATCCGCAGCCCCTTCCCGCGGGGCTCCCGCGAGACCGGGTGAACATTCTGCTGGTGGTTGCCCGCCCCTTCGGACCGGGCGACGTGCGGTTTCGCTCCATCGCCCGGCCGCTGGTGGAGCTTATCCGAACCACTTTTCAAGGACAATCATCCTTTGCAGTCTTGCTTTTAAATGGCGAAGCGCACGCGACCTCGTGAGAGCTCGCTTTTTGTGACATAGCACAAAGTACTTGAACGAGCCACACGAGCCTGTTCTAATGAAACCGTTGTAACAGGTTTGCCAAAAAGAGCGGCCGTGCGTGGCTGCACCATGCTCTATCTTTTGACTCGACCTGGACAAATGCCGCAGGGATTTACGATGCAAAAAGCCACTTTTACAGCCTACGCAGTTCCAGCTCCCGGATATATGCCAGGACCGCAAGTACCGGACCACACTTTCGTGGTTTCAACTTTGAGCAACATGGTCTTGACTGACAATGTGCTTGACAATTGGAACTGTTGGGGCCGCGGTAAGGAGACCATCAATAACGGTGCTCGGCAGATATCCCAAGGGTCGGCGCTTGCAGAATGGGCGGGACGGATTTATGGCACAGACCCGAACTTCCCAACGGGCCTCCTGCAAAAGGTGGAGGGGGTTTGTCAAAACGCCTGCAATCGCCTATTGGTTTTGGCAGGCGTCGATGTCGCGGAGGCAAACGCAAACGTACTTACCATACTGCTATATGGGAAATACGGGTATCACCTAGAAGATTTTGTGAACAATGTGAAGGCTGCTGCTGCCGCCATCAATCAGCAGCAACCAAACACAATACTGCCTGCGGATCTCCAACAAGTTCTTGATCGCATAGCCAATGATCCCGCTGATGAGCTTGGAACTTTGGAGGAGCATTTTCAAAGTGCGCCAACGGTTGGCGCGTTGAGTTCTTCGCAGAAAGATCAGTTGTTGGGCATCTACCGGGAGTTTCAGTTGAACCGCCAAAATCTCTTTAATGCACAGTGGCCCAATAGAAACGACCAGAATTTTCAAGCAAACTATGCAAAAGCCCTATTGCCGGATTTTCTACAGTGTTTGAAGGAATGTTCCCCCATCTTGGGCATAGACGTTAAAACATTAGAGCAGCAAGTGCCGTATTTGCTCAACACGCAGTGAAAAATCCGTCAATGGCGATTGAGTGGGGTTCGCAATATAAGGGTCTCAAGACCATGCCAAAATATTGGATGATTTCAAACCGCACGGCCAAGGACGGGGCGTTCGGCGTTGAACGGGATCGGTTAAGTTACTGGATTAGCGACAAAGGACACCTCGATACGTTTGGCAATTGGCAAAATATCCCCGAGGACGAATTTAAAAGTTCGTTGATCGCTGCGGCCGACCAGTTCCCCATAGTCGAAGACAGCAACAATGAGAATCAAAGCCACATAACCTTTTTTGTCCACGGTTACAATAACGGCTGGCAGGACGCCGCGCGGCGGTACGAAAAACTCTGTGGTGATCTTTTCAGCGATGGCTTGGGGCTTTGCATCTCGTTCGACTGGCCATCCTTTGGCAGTGTCGTTGACTATCTTCCTGACCGTGGACATGCCCGGCAAAGCGCCGATGACCTCTCCAATGTTCTTTCCGAAATATTTGATTGGCTCATCGAGAAGCAAAAAGTAGCGATTAAAGACCCTGCACTAGCATGCAAGGCCAAATTATCCTTAATCTGCCATAGCATGGGGAACTACGTGCTTCAGAAGGCGATGGCAGCGGTTTGGACACGAAAGAATCAACCCCTTTTGGTCAGTCTTATCAATCAACTCATAATGGTGGCGGCGGATGTGGATAACGATCTTTTTGAATCAAATGCCTCCGATGGTAGCGATGGCGATGCGGTGGCAAACTTGACCTACCGGATCTCCGTGCTTTACAGCGGTCGAGACGCAGTCTTGGGTGCGTCAGCCGGACTCAAACACTTCGGCACACGGCGGCTCGGCCGCAGCGGCCTGTCAGCCTGTCCGCCGGACGGGAAGGACAACATTTGGGAAGTCGATTGCTCCGGCTTTTTCCCTGCGTCAGTGGGGAGCATGAACATTCACAGCGCCTACTTTGATACGGAAAGCACGCTTTCGCTGATACAAAACACCTTGCGGGGAATCGACCGTTCTGTTCTTGAAAGGCTCGGACTTACGAAAGGGACTGTCTGGCCTGAGAAGCCAAAACCTTGACGGTGGGCGCTCAAGGGCGGGCCTGATTCCCATTTTGGGAATTGGTCGCTGACGGTATCGTTTCGGAAGGCCTCGTGCCAACCCAGCGCCTCATTTCACTGGCCGTCCGTTCCAGGGCGGGCCACATCAACTCAGGGCCGACTTTTCGGCCAAGTGGCCGAGCTTGCGGCTGCCCAGGGGCGTAACGCTGCCGTCCCCGTCCCCGGCGGCGGGCCCTGTGTGCGGAACCGTAACGCCGCCGCGCAGCGTCGAAACTCCCCTCTGGCTGATCGCTGACGGCTAATCGCTGACCGCCTGCTCTTGAGCCCGGCGCCGCCACCACTTACCACCAACTGGGAAGGCTCGTGCAGGAGCAGCGGGAGTTCGCAGCGGCGGAACAGTGGTATCGCAAGTCCCTGGACATTGAGGAGAAGCTGGACGACGAATACGGCGTCGCCAGCACCTATCACCAACTGGGAATCATCGCGCAGCAGCAGCAGGACTTTGCCTCGGCGGAGCAGTGGTATCGCAAGTCCCTGGCTATCAAAGAGAAGCTGGGCAACGAATACGGCGCCGCCATTACCTACCATCAACTGGGAAGGGTCGCCCAGGAGAAGCGAGACCTTGCCGCGGCGGAGCAGTGGTATCGCAAGTCCCTGGCAATCAAGGAAAAGCTGGGCGACGAGCACGGCGCCGCCATCACCTACGGACAGCTTGGCATAGTGGAGGCCGCGAGAACGAACTTCCCGGAAAGCGCACGTTGGTCCATCAAATGCATCCTCGCATTCCTGAGGACAAACGATACCCACTCGGCGCACCAAGGCGCGCAGAACTTCATGATTTTTTATGGGGAAGCCCCGGCTTCGGATAAGGCCAAAATGAAAGCCATGTGGGAGGAGGCCGGATTAAGCGAGATTCCCCCAAAGTCCCCACCCGGGTAACGCCGGCCCCGCGGGGCCGTTGGTCGCTGGCCAGGCGGCAGACCAAGGCAGCCGAGCGAAAGACGAACGCAAAAGGACACCAGGGGCGCAAGGATGCACCTGCCACGTAGCACAAGAGAACCTAATGCCCGTTCAGCTTGACATAGAGATGACTTAATCTTCAGGAAATGAAACCGACTCGCCGAACCCCCTCGCCCAACCGTCGGAATTCTTGTCGTGCATTCTCAATGTCCGCTGATCCATAACTTTGCTCCTCCAATGCGCCACCGTCGGGCCCCTGAACTCCAACGGTAACCTCATCCACCGGACGGCCATATTTCAATGCAATTGCGTCCTGAATTAGCGGCATTCTCAGTTGATCGCGCCAATTCGGCGCCCCACCGCCGAGAATAATTCCTCGGTATCCCGCGTCTGTCATGTCCAGGCGGGATATTAGGCCACCAAGATCGAGGAAGCCACCAAGCGAGTAGGACAGCCGCACGTTGCTATCAGCAACGATAACCCCAGACCGCCGGTGCCAGCGGACGTAGCTCTCGAAATCTGATTCTAGCCGTTCGATGCGCGAGTCATTCGTGAAGTTTCGGTCTATCATTTGGCGCAAATGTGAGCGAGCCGCCCTTGCGCTATTCGTTCGATGATACCGGTGAATCGCATTCAGCAGGGCCTGCCCATATCCGAAAGTGCGGAACCCGCTGGCAGCTCGCCGGGCATCCCACCATATTCGCGGTGAACGTCGGCATTCTTCCAATTCTCGATGAGAGATCTTCATCTCAGTGCGGGGGCCAAACCCGGATACCTGGACAGCACAGCACGAGTTTGCTGCGCCGCCCGGCGGTACATGCTGATCGCCGCAACCTGATCGATGTTCGCGGAATATAGCTCCGGCCATTCATCAACCAGCTCTGTGTCGTTCATAGTCTCAAACTTCCGTGTGAATTCACAGAGGTCGGCGAGGTTCCTCCGTGCCTCATCACCCGGGTCCATTGCCGAGAAGTTCTGTGCAAACGAGTCCCGTCCGTACGCAGTGGGATCATCCCCGTGTGTCTCAATCGCCACACGTCTCACCATGCACGGAACACATTCTCCGCAGTGGGTCACGCCCTCTGGAAGTCGAGCGTTTCGCCAACAGCTGCATGCGACTGGCACTGCATCCCGCATCACCGTCCAGACGCGCTCGACCACCTCAGCTTTGGTTAACGACACGTAAGGATTATCGATCGTGTACTCACCCGCCAAAGCCTGAGAAATAATAGTCTGCATAGCACTGAGCACATCCGGATGAGCCGTGTGGGTTGAAAACGCACCAACACGAGCAGCGCTTAGTGGAAGGTGAATTGCCATTTGCCCATTCTCGGCAATCATCAATAAATCACGGCGGCCCAGCCGGCGTGCTGCCAGTGCCGCAAGAATTAAAAACATGAACGAGCGGGTCCGCTGGCTGCCCTCGATGTCATGATCGAATCCCGCGACGTCCCGTGAGGACACAAGGAATTGATAATGAGGAAGCGGCCCGCCGAGTCCAGCTATCATCCCCGCGAGGCGCCCTTGAAGATTCCGGGTCCGCCGCCCTCGTGTAACGTGACTCACGAGAGCCAGGGGTCCCGAATTTCTAAACTCAACCGCCGCAGCCAAAGAATCCAACCCCCCGGAGAACAGGAGTACCCTACCGTCCTGTTGCTGAAGCTCCGGAAATGTTTCAAGTGTTCCGTTAACTTGCCGCAGTGTAACGCGCCAAAAATCGTTTGATAACAGACGTAAAACGTTTTCAATTGCTGCCGCAAGCGGCTGCAAACGCCCCGCGTTCACGATAGGAACCGACACCTCTAGGCGTCGCGCAAAATCTTCTCGCTCACCCCGTGGCGTGCCGCGGTCTGCACAAAAAACGCTCGCAGCAATCAACAGGAGATCAAGTTCAAGACTCGTCGCAACTCCGAATGAATCCTGAAACCCGGCAGCGCCGGTGATCACGTCCTGATCCGCACGTAGGTGAATACCGGGCTGAGAGAGGTCATCCCTGTCGCGGTAGATAAAGTACTGCGACATTATCGCACCCCTCTCAGCGCGGCGAGTGCCGATTTCACGAAAGAGGCCCATCCCTCAGCATCCGTGCCCGGCGGACCAATCTTCGCCACCTGTTCGCTAGTCAGCCTCTTGATCGCGGCTTTCAGTTCGATCGCGGAGGATGTATCTTGCACTCTGCCGGCGGCGCCGATGTAACTAGGCAGGTCGCGCGAAGCATAGTAGGAACTCGCATCAGCAAACAAATCTCTGGCGAATCCGGCCGCTCCCGTCCCGCGCGCGAGTGCGCGCGCGAGCGCGCGCCGACCAAGTTCCACGGCCAGACCCCCTCCGCGCTCTCGTTGGCTCACAACATCGTAATCACGGAGCGCACCCTGGACATTCCGCCCGGAACCTGCAAGCTCACAAGCGGCGCCTAACAGCCTCTGCGCAAAATCTTCCTCGAGTCGCGGCCCCCGTTCGGCGTACGCCGCCCGCCAAAGCTCCCTCGCCTGGCGCTCGACAGAAATGTCAGGGCGGCCAACGACCGCGAGGAATGGTTTCCAGGGGGGAATATCCGGTGAGCGGACGTTCTTGGATGTGCCCATTGCGTTTAACAGCGCTCGCTCTGGGCGCGCGCTAGGTTCGATTGAAAATCTCGCTCCTGAATCAGGCCGCCTGCAAACAGCGAACGCCAATGCACTGCGTTTCGCAGATCTGGCCGGACGCATAGCGCTGAAACCATTTTGCCTAGCAGGTCGGCGGAGAGGAATGCTACGGGGACACCCGTTTCCGCCACAAACTGCCTAGACACACTGCTCAACCCGCCGACGTCCTGTTCAAATGCGGGCCCGACCAGCACCGCCGCGAATACTTCATTATGCCCCCGCTGCCGCAGTCGTTGCATGCGAGTGTACTCGATCAATGGCCGCAGCTCCGAAATGGAGGCGTTGAACGAGCCGGCAGTCGCCTTAGCGTCCACCACCAAAACTGCACCATCGGGGATTTGGGTGATCATGTCACTGACCCGCTGGCCCCGCCGGCGTGCGCCCATCCTGCGCACTTTCCTTCCGAACACGAGCTCAAATCCGTCAGCGACCAAGTCCTCGAACAGGCGCCAAGCTTCACCGACCATACCGTCCGGCAAATTATTAGTCGCCGCTGTAAGGAGATTGCCCGTGTACCCTGGAGTGAGGGCTCTCCATGAGGGGACAGCACCACCAAGCGCATCCAGGAAATCCAACCACCCAAGCTGAAGTTCAGTAGCGTTCGCTCCGACCAACACCAAAGACCTGCCCTCCCGCATAGCGATCGACCGAAGCTCCTGGACGGTGTGCTCCGTAAAGCCGTCGGCTTCCGTGATCGCGACCAAGTACTGGACATCGGATGCAAGCACCGAGGTCTTGTGGCACAGTATCTCGATGTGGATCGGCTGTCGCCTACCGTTCTCGATTGCGTACCCCGCGAGCAGTAGGGTACGTGTCGCAAGCGCGACCGTCGGATTATCGTACGTAAAGCTCGCCATCGCGCATGCATCTACCCGAGTTTCCTTTTGCGACTCGACAACGGCGTCATTCTACTCCTTTCTCGCCCGCCTGTGACATTAAAAAACTTCCGTTTCTCGCACGCGATTACGGACCATGGTAGTTCGGCTCAGCCTGAACGGCCCAATTATTGTGCGGCGGGCCCTACGGGCAGGAGAAAATCGCGCGGTTCAGGCGTCCCCCATTTTCCCAGCATTTCAGACCATTCCGAAAGATCCGGTAGCTCGGCTTGCGAGCTACCACGTCCTGCGGCTTTCGTCGACCCGATAAGCAAATGACTACCGATCATCAACTACCGGCGGAAAGAACAGGGCGCCTTTGCCGTCAAGGCGCGCCCCCTATTTTCCGGCCAGAGGGCCTGCCAACCGTCTCCGAATTTGCGGATCGGCCGGGATGGGGCCCAGGGGCTTCCATTAGACTGTAGTGGATGGAAAAGGAAGTAGGAGCTCCCGAGCTGATCCCAAGTTGATACACAGAATCGAAGTTCTGGCGCTTTCTTCTGGAGACGAAGGCCGGCCTAACTCCGCCTGAGGCGCCGCGGTTCAAGCAGTTCTCGGAGAACCTTCGGAACTTCGCGGTGGCGGGTGCGATGTTTAAGGCGGCTGAAATGATGCCTGTGAACGTCCACCGTCCATTCATCACTGTGGGCCGCTATCTATTGATGGCATTCGCGATTGCGACGACAGCGCTTTGCGTTGCGCAGCAGCTCGGCCTACTGATCGTCTCGTTCCACTGGCACGTGGGCTGGAGCGTATTGGATCACGTGGCTTTAACCAGAGATAAGAATCGTCGAAGACTGCCCTCGGTTGCCTGCTGGCATCGGCCTCTCTTCGTTCGGTTCGTTCCAAGAGTTCTTCCGCTGATTCAAAAGATCGGCCGTCGGTCGAGAATGGCACCCATGACAACATAGCCTTGCGTTATTTGGCCGCCGACGAACCGAAATTGACCGCGTCCCGTCCCAGGCTTCCCTGTGGGGCTCCTTCATCCCCCACAATATGCCGGTTTATCCCGGCGCTCTCTGTCCCCGGGAATCTGTCCCCGGGGAATCCGGACTGATAATAGTCGCACCCGCCTGTTTATCGCACCACGGAAAACATGGACACAAATCCGCGAGCATCATTCGCCACAAACGCCCACGGGTGGTCACCTCCGCCAATGCGCGTACGATGCCGACCATGCCTACGCCTGTGTCGCGGAAGAACAGCTCTGGGAGGGAACGGCCAGTGCCCTTCGATCCACCCGGCGACCATATCACATTCTGGACAACAAGAATGCATGTCGCGAAGCGTTCCTCTCTCCAGAAGGGTTAACCAGAACGGCCAATGTAGGTCGCCCCCAGAGAGCGTCTGACCTAATACAATCGAGTGTTCCCCGACTCCCTCTCTGCTCTCCGGCCTTGGTCCCCACGACGCAATCTCTTCCGTGAAAAGTTCATAGACGTATTCCGGCGGAAAGCGGTCGCCGGAAAGAACGGTCGATATCCCCCAGCACAAGTCATCTGGCGAACCCCGCAACGCTAGTTCTCTCGGTACGAAACGCATTTCGAGATAGCCGCGAGACGTTTCCTGGATCGAGGCTTCAGCCATGGTGCCCTCACCTTCAGAGCGTGGTCCAGCAGCGAGAAAACGCCAATTCCCTATAAGCCGCTCTTCCTGCGACTCACCCTCCGCCCCAGACAGCATGCGCCCGAGTTCCTGAGGCTCAACGTCGGTCACTCTTGGCCTGGGCATATCCCCCTGCAAATCATGAAGTTGCCGGATGCAACGGGAGAGAGCAGGCTGCCGAAGCGTTTCGCTGACTTCGAATATGGGACCAAAATCCACATACACGTTTCGCTCCACCGCCCGTTCGATGAGGCCCATCAGAATCGGCGAACCTTCTCCGTCTAAAACCATGGGCAGTTCCAATTGTCTGGCAGAGGACAGCACGGATGCGAGGGCGTTCCCCAAAGAACCATGGGCATTACCCCAAATGGCTCGCTCGCATGTCTTGTACCAGCCCAGAAAGGCGCGCATACCCTCATCAAGACGGGTCTGGCTATTAATTTGCTCTGAAGAAAGTACGCACAGCAAAGCAGGTTCCGGAGAGAACAGGCAACGCTTCACACAATTCTCGCTACAAGGGTCATGGACCGGGGCGATTATCTGCGTTGCACACTTCTGGAGGCGCCCATCAGGGACGGTAGTCACGACAACCGTTTCTTCAGCGTGCGGAATAGGACATGCATCCCCGGCACTTGTGCCACGGACTCGGACTCTTCGGGACCCGCCGATCTCATCGGCATCAGGCCAGCGCAGTTGCCGTTTCCCCTTGTTACGTTGGTTCCTCATCTGTTGACATACATCCAAGGATGAGGGATCGGCCCTTGCTTTGGCATAGTCGGCAAACGTCGCCTTGCATTCCTGTAAAATAACGCGCCAGGATTGTTTGTTGACCAAGAGCAGATCGGCGCCGTCCTGACGCTCTAGTCTGACGATCTCATACTCTCCTCCGCGCTCCAAACACGTGACAAGAGGGCCAATAATCTCGCCATAGATCTCTGTGAGAATATTGTCGGCGGCATCGTCGCCGAGGGGAATACGGCCCTGCATCGTCTCCCGAAGGGATTCTGCCACTACTCGCCGGAGACTAGGTGTCATGCCTCTTCCCACCAGAGCGCTAAGCATCTCGATCCCGGCATCCGAAATTCTGAGCAGACGCAGGGAGCGGCCGTCTATGAGCCCCTGCGCCTGGGGGGTCAGGGATCTTTCCGACAATGGCCGTTCGACGAATCGAATGCGATACTCGCTCAGATTACTCATATTCTTCCTCCCGGCCTTCTGAATTGCGCCCCGCGCAACGCCATTGCGCCGTCTGCTGCCTATTGCAGCCGCTGACAGGCCGTGAGACTTCTCAGCGGATGTGCGTTGCCCCCTTTTGTATCCGATTGATTGCTCACTGTCCAGCAGTTTATCACTGCCCCTTATGCGAATCCGCATCGCACAATCCACCTGCTGCCCGTTAGCCTCGCGACGGCAAGGCCACCGCGCAACTCGCTCAACGCGAGCCGTACGAGCTCGCTGTCCTGGAACCGGGTTCCGGGAAGTTGCCGCAGGGTTGTGAGGGAAATGCTCGGCAATCGGGAAGTTGAGAGATTCCGTTCATCCAGCGTCGCAACGGCTACCTTGCCGCAAAACGGGCTTTGCCAAGACCAACCAGCAATCGGGAACTTGCAGGTCTACCCCCCGCCGCCCGAAAAAAATTCCTTGGAAAAAATCTCCTTGAACTCGTTATATGTATCGTGATATAACGTTACATAGGAGGTTTTACCATGGCTACAATTCCCCTTGCCGCTTTCGATTCCGCACCGCTCCCGCAACCGCCCTTGTCCCAACCTGATGCCGTTCAACCAAGCCCCGCCCCGGCTGCCGACCCGTCCCGGCCTGCCGTGGAGCAGCCCCGGCTCCACCTTCTTCGCCTCTCCGACGTTGCCCCGAAGCCCGTCGATTGGCTCTGGGATCCCTATCTGCCTAAAGGCAATCTCGTTCTCCTCAGCGGCGAACCCGGCGCCGGCACTACCTACCTCGCTCTCGCCGTCGCCGCCGCCGTTACCACCGGCCGCCCCATAGACCCGGACGAAGAACCAAACGTTGGCCCCGCTGCGGGGAGCCTGTCCTGGCCTGCCGGGGACGGGGGACCGGGGACGGGAGACGGCGCCATGGTTCTCTACTTAGGCGCCGATAACAGCCCCACCCACGTCCTCCGCCCCCGCCTCGACGCCCTCGGCGGCAATCCCGAGCACTTCCATCTTCTTCTGCAAATTCCCTCCGGCGCCCTTCCCCTGCAACTCCTCGACGAAGCCCTGCGCCAGACTCAGGCGGGCCTCCTCATCATCGATCCCGTGCACTCCTACCTGCCCAAAAAGACCCAGGAAGCCGAATCGCTCCTCCAGGGCCTGCAACGCCTCGCCGAAGAACACAACTGCTGCATCCTCCTCATCCGCCATCTCGCCCGCTCCCGCACCGGACGCGTCCGCTCCACCCCCCTCGACTCCCCGAACCTCGCCGGCCTCCTCACTTCCGAAATCCTCGCCGGCATCGTTCCCGGCGAGCCCGGGGAACGCGCCCTGGTTCATGCCCGTTCCGCCGTCGGACGCATCGGCCCCGCTCTCGGCTACGCCATCGACGAAAGCGGCGCCTTCGACTGGACCGGCGAAACCGATATCGACGCCGCCGGCCTGCTCGCCCCCGTTCCCCCTCCCGCTCATCGCAGCGCTCTCAACTTCGCCCTCGAGTTCCTGCAACGCGAGCTCATCGGCGGCGCCGAAGAAGTCGACCGAATCTTTATGCACGCCAAAGCCGACGGCATATCCCAGTCCACCCTGCAGCGCGCCAAGGAACGCCTCGGCGTCATCTCCCACAAGCAAAGCTACAGATGGTACTGGGCGCTCCCGCGCGCCCATGAGCTTCCCCCGGACTTTCGCGTTCACACGGCGGAAGAGGATGAATCCGTCTGCCTGAAGAAGATCCGCGCCTGCCTGCGGAGAATCTCCGCCCTCGCGCAAAAGGCCAAAATTGATAATCTTGACAATCTTGAATCGGGTGAAAATCTTGCCGGAATTGAAACCCTCGAAGGTTTGGCCCGCGACGACAGCACCGATGGCGCCACCGCCGAAAACCTCGGCCGGGTGCTCCGCGCCCTGCCGCACCTCAAGACCAGCGGCGACCTGCGCAACCCGGAGCTGCGCAACCGCCTCAACCCGTTGGACTTCGCTCTCGCCTGGAGGACCCTCGAAGAGCTGCTCGTGCGCTGAACCGGAAATCCCTGTGCCCGATAAGAGCAGTAGCTAGGGGCTAGCAGTGAGAAGTTAGGGGCCGGTGGCTGACAGCGGACGTTCTCTTCCGCCTCGGGTAGCGCCACGCCCGCCCCGGCACGCCGTGGGAGTCGTGGGCGAAATAACGAAAAACGCGAAACGTGAAACGGTTCGCTCACGGGTGACGGGTGACGGGAGACGGGTGACGGGAGACGGGTGACGGGAGACAGGTGACGGGAGACGGGTGACGGGAGACGGGTGACCGGAGACGGGAGACGAGAATTCAGGAGTTAGGAGGCGGACGGAAGAAGATTTCGCCGCTGCGCGGGCAGCGTTACGCTTCCGCACACAGGGCCCGCGGGCGAGGCCGCCCGCGCTACCTGTTTCGGACTGGCGTATGCGCGCGGGCTCCGGCTGCGCCGTCGGCCGTCTGGCCGAAGACCGACGACCGAAAGCCGACGACGAACCTCTCAGAAGCCAACCGCCGGAAACGGTTTGCTCGTTTGCGGTTCTTCCTGCCAGGGGAAACGCTCGAAGCGTCCTTGGAGCAACGACATCAGGCCGGTGCACCAGTAGCCGAGGACGAACAGCCCCAGAAAAGGCACGGTAATGTAGTTCTCGTTCTGCACGGCATACAGCACGGTGAGAAAAAAATAGCTGCCGATGGCCAGCTCGATCCAGGGCACTACGCCCAGGCGCTTGCGGTACTTGCCGGCAATGGGCTTGTCGCCCTTCGCCACTACCCGGTACTTCGGCGTGCGCGCAAATGCCGTCTTCTTGCCGAAGAGCGCTTCCAGCACGGCGCGCGAGTTGGTGACCGTGAGCCCCACGCCCAGAGCCATCAGAAAAGGCAGAAAGTAGAAGGTCCGATACCAATGCCGCGGATACAACTCCTTCTGCGAGACCAGATAAAAGCTGGAGATCGAAAACGTCGAAGCCACGAACAAAGGCACGTCGATCATCAGCATCTGAAACCATCCCTGGTAAAAGCGGATGACCATAGCCGGCAACAGCAGCACCGAGAGCAAAATCATCAGGGGATAGCTGATATTGGCGGTCAGGTGATACCAGGCCTCCAGCTTAACCTTCAACGGCACGTCCGCTTTCAGCACCCGCGGCATGATCTTCAGCGCCACCTGCACCAGCCCCTTGGCCCAGCGCGCCTGCTGCGTCTTGAACGCGGTCATTTCCACGGGCAGTTCAGCCGGACACTCGATGTCCTGGATGTAGGCGAACCGCCAGCCTTTCATCTGCGCGCGATAGCTCAGGTCGGTGTCCTCGGTGAGGGTGTCGTGCTCCCAGCCTCCGGCGTCGTCGATGGCCTGGCGCCGCCACATGCCCGCGGTGCCGTTGAAGTTGAAGAAAACGCCGCTGCGGAAACGCGCGCCATGCTCCAGCACGAAGTGGCCGTCGAGCAAGATGGCTTCCACTTCCGTCAGAAACGAGTAATTGCGGTTGATATGCGTCCAGCGGGTTTGCACCATGCCGATCTGTGGATCGGTGAAGTAGTGGATCACCTGGCGCAACCACTCCGGCGGCGGGGTGAAATCGGCGTCGAAGACCGCGACGAACTCGCCGCGGGCGCTGCGCAGGCCTTCCTGCAGCGCTCCCGCCTTGTAACCGTGGCGGTTGGCGCGGTGGTGATAGCTGATCGGATACCCCAGGGCGGCGTAGCGCTCCACCACCTGCCGGGCCGTTTCCACCGTCTCGTCGGTGGAATCGTCGAGCACCTGAATGTCCAGCTTTTCGCGGGGATAGTCGAGCCGGCAAATGGATTCCACCAGCCGGTCCACCACGAACTGCTCATTGAAGATGGGCAACTGGACCGTGACCCGGGGAAGCTCGGCCTCGCCAAAGCGCGCCGCCGGTTCCGGATGGCGGTTCTTGCGGTTCTTGTAATAGTGGTAAACCAGGCTGTAACGGTGCACGCCATAGGAGGCCAGCAGGATCAGCACGATAAAGTACGGGATCAGCAACGCCATATCGAAGGCGTTGGGCTGATAGAGATTCTGGAACGTCTTATCCAGAAAGTGGGTGCGCAGGTAGTGGCCAAAGCCGCGCGGCTGCATCCAGGCGAACGCCAACCCATAGATGGAAAAGCTAGTCAGAACCGGCTCCCGGGTAGTTCCAGCTTTCAAGTTCGCCGTTTCGAGCCGGAGCGCGGCCGCCGAGGCCGAAAGCCGGGAACCGAATGCTGGAATCGGAATCATTGTACCCGATCACGCCAGGAACATCGTGCGGTAGAGGGTGTCGCGCTGCACCGGCCGGAAACCGGCATCGCGGATCATGCGCCGCAATTCTTCCTCGCTGGTGCAGTTGCCGGTCCCGGCCGCGCGCACCACGTTTTCCTCGATCATCACCGAGCCGACGTCGTTGCCGCCGAAACGCAGCCCGAGCTGGCAGACTTTCAGGCCCTGCGTCACCCAACTGGATTGCACGTTCTCGATGTTCTCCAGGAAGAGGCGCGCGATGGCCAGCGTCTTCAGGTATTCGGCCGCGGTGGCTTCGTTCCAGCCGCGCCCGCCCAGGGCGGTGTGTTGCGGCTGAAACGTCCAGGGGATGAACGCGGTGAATCCGCCGGTTTCCTGCTGCAAGCCGTACACCCTCTCGAAGTGATTGACGCGATGTTCATCGCTTTCGCCGACGCCGAACATCATGGTGGCGGTGGTGCGCAAGCCCAGGCGGTGGGCCACGCGGTGCACCTCGAGCCACTCTTCGGTGGTGCACTTCAGGCGCGCGATCTTGCGGCGTACTTCGTCGTCCAGAATTTCGGCGCCGCCGCCGGGAATGGAATCGAGCCCGGCATCGCGCAGGCGCTTGATGGTGTCCTCCAGGGTCAGGGCGCTGTATTCGGCAATGGCCAGAATTTCCGGCGCCGAAAGGCAATGCAGCCAGACCTGGGGAAAACGCTGCCGGATGCCGCGAAAAAGCCCTTCAAACCACTCGATCTTGAGGTCCGGATGGAGCCCGCCCTGCATCAGGATGCCGGTGCCGCCCAGCTCCACGGTTTCCCGGATTTTTTCGTAAATCGTGTCGAAATCGAGGATGTAGCCTTCGGCGGCGGCCGGCCCCTTCAGCGGGCGGTAAAAGGCGCAGAAGGTGCAATATTCGGTGCAAAAGTTCGTGTAATTGATGTTGCGGTCGATGATGTAAGTAACAATCCCCTCGGGATGCAGCCTGCGCCGGAGGGCATCGGCTTCCATGCCCAAGCCGATGAGGTCGTCCGAGCGAAACAGGTCGAGCGCTTGCGCTCTGCTTAGAGGCATAAAATCGCGTCCCGCAGAGTACTTAAGAAGCGAAACGGCTGCGGCGGGTTGGGTATGGCGCCGCACTCGGCCGCATAGCGGAAGAACAGCTTCAGCCCTTCGGCGCATTCCTCATCCAGCGCGTAGTGGATGTTGCGCGTCAGGTACTCGACCACCGCCCTCTCGCTCATGGCGACGCGCGGCGCCCATTCGCGGGCGATCACGGCGAGGCTCGCCGGCTCGAGCCCTTTTTCGCACGACGCGCGGAAGAGGGCGGACACGTCCAAGCCGGAACGCGCTTCGGCGAGCGCCGCCATTCTCGCCGCCCAGAAGGCAAAAACAAAGGGCTTGCCGGTAAGCCGCCGCCACTCTTCGGCCAAGTCCCAGGTCAGGTGGCGGGAGCGGTCGAGGCGCAACGCGGGGTCGCCAATGATTAAGGCGGCATCGCAGCGCGCCAGCATGGAATCGAGCTGCGGCGCCGCGGGCACAAACTCGGGAGCGCGCCCGAACCAGCGGGTAAACAGAACCCGCGCCAGCGCCGTCGAGGTGCGGGAGGAGGTGTCCGCGGCCAGGGTGCGCACCTGTTCCAGCGGGACCTTGCTCACCAGCAGAATGGAGCGCACCGGACCGCAGGCCGCAATGGCGATTTCAGGAATGATCGCCAGCTTGGGAATTTCCGCGTAGGCCGCCACCGGCATGATTCCGATATCGGCCGCGCCCGCGCGCAACGCTTCCGCGCAGAGCGCCGGCAGGGTGTACTCGACCGCAAAATCGTTCGCCAACTCGGGCGAAACCGGCGCGCGCCGCGGCGCGGCGTTTTCCGGCGCTCCGCGCTCCGACGCTCCGCTCTCCGGCGCTTCGCGCGCTGGCGCTGCGCTCTCCCCCGGCGGCCTGCCGCGCTCGAAATCCCACATCAAGGGCGCCGTGTTCAGGTACGGAATGGCGGAAATGATAAGTTTGCGCATGGCACCCATGAATTCTAACAAAGCCCCATTGACATCCACCCCGCTCCGCGTATATTGTCCTCGACTTCCCCGCAAGGAGGATGGGTAATGGCTGCTTCGGCGAATCTCCGGGAAAACCGCAAACTCTATTGGCTGGCCCTGACGCTTACTCCGGGGCTAGGCTCGACGCGTTGCCGGCAACTGGTGGAGCGGTTGGGCGGGATCGACAACGTCTTTCATGCCTCCCTGACGGAGCTGGAGGCCACGGGGATTGTGGCCGCGGCCGCGCAGGCGATCGCCACGGGCAAATCGGTGGCGGCCGCGGAAGAAGAGCTGTTGCGGGCCGCCGGCAGCGGCGCCGAAATTCTCACGTTGGATGACGACGAGTACCCCAGCCAGCTCAAGGAAATTTATGATCCGCCGGCGGCGTTATTCGTGCGGGGCGACGCGGCCGCGCTTTCCGCGCCGGGTATCGCGGTGGTCGGCACCCGCCATCCTACGCCCTATGGGCTGGGCATGGCGGAGCGGCTGGCCTGCGACCTGGCCGCGCGCGGTCTCATCATATTCAGCGGCCTGGCCCGCGGGGTGGATGCGGCCGCGCACCGCGGCTGCCTCGCCGGAAAGGGCCGGACGGTGGCGGTGTTGGGCACCGGGATCGACGTGGTTTATCCCCGCGAGAACCAGAAGCTGGCCGGGGAAATTCTGGCCCAGGGCGGCGCCCTGGTCACCGAATTTGCCGTGGGAACTTTTGCCGCGCCCCAGAATTTTCCGATCCGCAACCGCATTATCAGCGGACTTGCTTTGGGCGTGCTGGTGATCGAGGCGGGCGAGTATAGCGGGACGCGCATCACGTCGCGCTGCGCCCTGGAGCAGAACCGGGAGCTTTTCGCCGTGCCGGGAAACGTCACCAACCGGAGTTCGTGGACGCCCAACACCCTGATCAAGCAGGGCGCCAAGCTGACCGCCACGTGGGAGGATGTGTGGGAAGACCTGCCGGCCTCGGTGCGGGCGGCTTTAGCGCCCGCCGCCGAAGCCGTGGCCGCCGGCGAACGGCCGGCGCCGCTCTTCGACGATGCCGGCCTGCCGCCGCACGAGAAGCGCATCTTCGGTATGCTGAAGGCCGACGTGCCCACACATATCGACGAACTGGTAGAGCGGCTGGAATCCGAGATTTCGTCTTCGGAGATTTTCGCCGCGTTGTTCGAGCTGGAATTGGCGGGTAAAATCCGGCAGTTGCCGGGAAAAAATTATGTGAAAGCGTTTTAGCCAAAGCAAGATGAACGCAAAGGACGTGTCTCGGTCTTCGGTCTTCGGTCTTCGGCCAGAGCGGCAGACCACGGCAGCCGAGCGAGATTGGCAATTTGCAATTTAAAGGCGGGTTGCGCCGGAGAAATGCGGGCAAAGTTCAAACCACTGATCTGAAAGTGGTAAATTCTTCCCGTCGCCGGTGACCATGGTGTGCGTTGCACCGCCGGGGGCAATTGCAGTGTCTAATCAATTCGTGCTAGGTTCAACACTTTGAGTGCAAACCAGCCAGAAGGACAAACGTTTTGCCAAAAGGTCTAGTGATCGTTGAGTCGCCGGCCAAAGCCCGGACGGTGAAGAAATATCTGGGCAAAGGCTACGACGTGGAAGCTTCCCTGGGCCATGTGAAAGACTTGCCCAAGAGCGATCTGGGAGTGGATGTCGACAACAATTTCGAAACCGAATACGTGGTGATTCCCGGCAAGGAAAAGGTGCTGGCCAAGCTCAAGAAGCTGGCCAAAGACGCGAATGCGATATATCTGGCGCCTGACCCGGACCGCGAAGGCGAAGCCATTGCCGCGCATCTGGCCGGAGAATTCAGGGGCCATGCGGGCAAGCGCAAAGCCAATGGCGTGCCCATTCGCCGGGTAACGTTCAATGAAATTACCAAGCGCGCGGTGCAGGAAGCTTTCGAGCATCCCCGGGACATAGACGAAAATCTGGTGGCGGCGCAACAAGCCCGGCGGGTGCTGGACCGCCTGGTGGGCTATCAGGTTTCTCCGCTGCTGTGGGACAAGGTGCGCCGCGGGCTCTCCGCCGGACGCGTGCAGACCGTCGCTTTGCGCTTCATTGTCGAGCGCGAACGCCAGATCAAGGCCTTCGATAAGCAGGAATACTGGACCCTTGACGCCCACCTGGGCGCGGCCAAACCGCCCGCCTTTGATGCCCGCCTGGTGGGACGCGGCGAAGAGAAGACCGAAATTGCCAATGGCGAGCAAGCGGAGCAGGTCCGTCAGGCGCTGCAAGATGCCCTCTGGAAGGTTGCCGCCGTCGACGAGCGCGAGCGCCGCCGCCACGCGTTTCCGCCCTTTACCACCAGCAAATTGCAGCAGGATGCGTCCCGCAAATTGCGCTTCAGCGTCAAGCGCACCATGATGATCGCGCAGCGTCTCTATGAAGGCATCGAGCTGGGCGAGGAAGGCTCCGTGGGCCTGATCACTTACATGCGCACCGATTCGGTGCGCGTGGCCGACGAGGCCCTGCGGGAAGTTCGCGGCATGATCGGGACGGAATTCGGCGCCGCCTACCTGCCCGAATCGCCGAATGTATACAAAGAAAAAAAGGCCGCCCAGGGCGGACATGAGGCGATACGTCCCTCTTCAGTCCTGCGCCATCCGGAAGCGGTGAAGCGGTACTTGAAAGAAGACGAGTTCAAGGTTTACAAGCTCATCTGGCAACGCTTTGTAGCTTCCCAAATGCCGCCGGCGCTCTTCGACCAGACCACGGTGGAGATTGACGCCGCGCCGGCCGATGCTTCCCCGCCCTTCCGTTTCCGCGTTACCGGCTCGGTGTTGAAGTTCGACGGCTTTCTCAAGGTCTATGAAGAGGCCAAGGAGGGCAAAGACGAGGAGGACGAGGCGCTCAAGCATAAACTGCCGGCGCTGGCCGCCGGCGAGCCGCTGACCCTGAAGGGGCTGCATCCGGAGCAGCATTTTACCGAGCCGCCGCCACGTTACAACGAGGCCTCGCTGGTGAAAGAACTGGAGGAACAAGGCATCGGCCGTCCTTCCACCTATGCCACCATCCTGGGCACCATCCAGGAGCGGCAATATGTGACCAAAAGCGGCGGCAAGTTCGTCCCCACGGAAATCGGCCTGGTGGTTACGGACCTGCTGGTGGAGAACTTCAAGGACATCTTCGATCCCCGCTACACCGCCCGGCTGGAAGAAGAGCTGGACGAAATCGAAGAGGGCCAGCAGAAGTGGACAGACGCGCTGGCGGAGTTCTACGGCAAGTTCGAAAAAGACCTCCATTACGCCGAAAAGCACATGGAGAACATCAAGCGCATGGAGAAGCCGACCAGCGAGAAATGCGAGCGCTGCGGCTCGCCGCTGGTGATCAAGTGGGGCAAGCACGGTTCCTTCTTCGCCTGCAGCGCCTACGAAAAGGACGATCCCAACTCCTGCACCTTCACCAAGGAGAATCCTATCGACTTGCCCGACCTGGATTCGGCCGATATGCAGGAGACCTCGCAGGAAGAGTACTGCGAGAACTGCGGGCGTCCGATGGTGCTGAAGCGCGGACGCTTCGGCCAGTTCATGGCCTGCACGGGCTATCCCGATTGCAAGACCACGCGCCGCCTCGATCAGCAGAAGAAAGTTCCCGACGTTCCCCTGGCCGAGCAGTGCCCGCAATGCGGCCGCAACCTGGTGATGCGGCATGGCCGGTATGGCGAGTTCACCTCGTGCTCCGGCTATCCGGAGTGCAAATACGTGAAGCAAAATTTCATTGGCGTGCCGTGTCCGGACTGCCAGAAGGGCGAGCTGGTGGAGAAGAAAGCGCGCAAGCGCGGCACCACCTTCTACGGCTGCTCGAACTATCCGAAATGCAAGTTCACGTCGGCGCACCGTCCGGTGGCGGAAAAGTGTCCGCAATGCGGCCACGAATATCTGGTGCAGAAATACGGCAAAGAAGGGCCGGTGATTGCCTGCCCCAAGGCCGGATGCGACTACGCACGCGCGGAGGGACCCGCCTGAGCCGCAACCCGGGCTACTCCTGGCTCAGATACTCACGGACATACGCATCGTGGCTGCGCGCCAGGTCACTGGCAGCGCCATCGAAGATGATTTTTCCGTCGCGCAGCAGCAGGAACGAGGTGTGAGCGCCGGCAGCGGCGCCGGGTTCAATAACCTTCATGGCGTTGGTCTTTGCGTCAAAACTATGCGTGGCCAGCAAAAACGCATCCTGCAAGCGATGCGTCACCATCAGCGAACTGGTATGGTAAACGTCCCGCTGCTTCACAATAAGCTCCAGAATGGTGGTGGAGGTCACCGGATCGAGTCCGCCGGTGGGAGAATCGTAAAGCAGAATCTCCGGCTGGGCGACCAGGGCGCGGGCAATGGCGACGCGGCGGCGCATGCCGCCCGAGAGTTCCGCGGGCATCAGATCGAGCGTGTGCTCCAGCTCCACGAAGCGCAGGGCTTCCTGCACCCGGCGCTCGATCTCGTTCTCGGTCAGGCTGCGGTCCTCGTGCAAGGGGTAGGCCACGTTCTCCCGCACCGTATGGGAGTCAAACAGCGCGCTTTCCTGAAAAACCATCCCGATTTTGCGGCGCAGCTCGAAGAGCTCCGCCTCGCTCATTTGCGTAATTTCGTGGCCCAGCACGATGATGCGCCCGCGGCCGGGCCGGATCAGTCCCAGGACGAGTTTCAGGATGGTGCTTTTACCCGCGCCGGCCACGCCCAGCAGGGTCTTGTTTTCGCCGCGTAACAACTGAAAACTGATGCCCTCCAGCACCATCTTGCCTTCGAACGCGATGGCCACATCGTCAAACTGCACGGCAATGGGGCGCGTCTCGGCCGGCGCAGGTTGGGAAGCCGCAACCATGAGGGGAGGAGGAGACATAATCAAAATCCCGGAAGAACCACCATCAGGAAACGGGTAAGGAAGAAGTCCACCACCAGGATCAGGACGGAGGCCGCCACCACCGCCTGCGTGGTCGCCCGGCCCACGCCCTGCGTGCCGCCTTTGGCCGAGAGCCCGTAATAGCAACCGATGCTGGCCACAATAAAACCGAAACATACCGGCTTGGCCAGACCCATAAAAACGTCGGCAAAAGCCAGGGACTGCCACGCCCGGCTCCAATACTGCCGCGAATCCAAACCCAGCATCGTTCCGGAGACGAAGGCGCCCCCGGCCAAACCCACAAAGTCGGAGATGATGGAGAGGAAGAACAGCATCACCACCGTTCCCACCAGGCGCGGAGTGACCAGTTTCTTGGTGGGATCGGTTCCCAGAGCGCGCATGGCGTCGATCTGCTCGGTAACCTTCATGGAGCCAAGCTCGCTCGCCATGCCCGAGGAATTACGCCCCGCGACCATCAAGCCGGTCAGCACCGGCCCCAGCTCGCGCACCATGGATTCCGACACCAGTTCTCCGATGAGCGAGAGCGACCCGAAGCGTTGCAACGTATTCGCACTCTGCAGCGCCAGCACCGCGCCCGTGAAGAACCCCGTTAGCACCACGATGGGCAGCGAACCTACGCCGATAATGTCGGCCTGCTGCAGAGTATCGGGAATATAGCGCGGCTGCTGAAAGAGGTTGGCAATGGCGCGCGCCGAGAGCAGGGCGTATTCTTGCACGGCCAGCACCCTGCTCTTGGCAAACTCGGTTGGCGATATCAGCTCCATGTCGCGCCGAAGACGAAAATATAACAGATTCCCTGAAACTATGGTTCTTGCCGGCGCATCTAAAAGGTTGACAATAATGCACTCAGGTTCTATTATGATCTTCTTGGCACTATGGAGTGAAATAGTAACCTGTTTGTTAGTAGTAACTTAGATTTGGTTTTACGAGGTAGTGATCAGTAGGAGGCTGGTTCCATGGGAAAGATTATCGGTATCGACTTGGGCACGACGAATTCTGTGGTAGCGGTGATGGAAGGCGGGGAGCCCAAGGTGATTGCGAACGAGGAGGGCGGGCGGACAACGCCTTCGGTGGTGGCATTCACGAAGACGGGCGAGCGGTTGGTGGGACAGGTGGCGAAACGCCAAGCCATCACCAATCCGGAAAACACCGTGTATTCCATTAAGCGCTTCATGGGACGCCGCTTTAACGAAGTTTCCGAAGAGATGAAGATGGTGCCCTACAAGGTGACGCCCGAGGGCGACCGGGTGGCTATCGACATCATGGGCAAGAAGTACACGCCGCCGGAGATTTCTGCGTTCATCCTGATGAAGCTCAAAAAGGCGGCGGAAGACTATCTGGGCGAGAAGGTGACGGATGCGGTGATCACGGTGCCGGCGTATTTCAACGACGCGCAACGGCAGGCCACCAAGGATGCGGGGAAGATCGCCGGCCTGGACGTGAAGCGCATCATCAACGAACCCACGGCGGCAGCGTTGGCCTACGGCCTGGACCGCAAGAAGGACGAGACCATCGCGGTGTACGATTTCGGCGGCGGCACCTTCGATATTTCCATCTTGGAAGTGGGCGAAGGCGTGATCGAAGTGAAGTCCACGAACGGCGACACGCACCTGGGGGGCGACAATATCGACCAGCGCATCGTGGATTGGCTGATCGACGAATTCAAGAAAGACGAAGGCCTCGACCTGCACGCCAAGGGGAACGAGATGGCCTTGCAGCGTCTGCGCGACGCTGCCGAGCGCGCCAAGATCGAGCTTTCCACGACTATGGAAACCGAGATCAATCTGCCCTTCATTACCGCCGATGCCGCCGGTCCGAAGCATCTGGTAAAGCGTTTGTCGCGCGGCAAGCTGGAGCAGATGGTGGACGACATTATCCAGCGCGCGGTAGGGCCGTGCCGGCAGGCGCTGAAAGACGCGGGCATCGGTCCCGAGAAAATCGACGAAGTGGTGCTGGTGGGCGGGCAAACCCGCATGCCGCGAATTCAGCAGATGGTCGAGGACCTGTTCAAGCGCGAACCGCACAAGGGCGTGAATCCCGACGAAGTAGTGGCCGTGGGCGCGGCCATTCAAGGCGGCGTGCTGGGCGGGGAGGTCAAGGACCTGCTGTTGCTGGACGTGACGCCGCTGACGCTCTCCATCGAGACCTTGGGCGGGGTGGCGACGGCGATGATCCCCCGGAACACTACGATTCCGACGCGCAAGACCGAAGTCTTCTCGACCGCCGCCGACAGCCAGACGTCGGTGGAAGTCCACGTGTTGCAGGGCGAACGTCCCATGGCGAACGACAATCGGACGCTGGGCCGCTTCCACCTCGACGGGCTGCCGCCGGCGCCGCGGGGCGTGCCCCAGATCGAGGTCACGTTCGACATCGACGCCAACGGCATCCTGAACGTAACCGCCAAAGACCGGGCCACCAACCGCGATCAGAAGATCACCATCACCTCTTCTTCCGGCTTGTCCAAGGAGGAAGTGGAGAAGATGGCGAAAGAAGCCGACGCGCATGCCGCCGACGACAAAGCCAAGCGCGAAGTCATCGAGGCGCGCAACCAGTTGGACACCCTGGTTTATAGCGTGGAAAAGATGTTGCGCGAGCATGGCGACAAGATCAGCGGCAGCGAGCGCGGCGATGTGGAGTCGGCTTTGGCCGACGCCAAGAAAGCGCTCGAAGCCAGTGATAAGGCGCAGTTGGAACGCGCGCGGGAGGCGCTGACCAAGGCCTCGCATAAGCTGGCGGAGGCCATGTACAAGGCGGCCGGGCCGGCGCCCGGTGCGGAGGCTCCGGGAGCGGAGGCATCCGGCCCACCTCCCGGCTCAAACGGCGCCGCCAGCCAGCAGCAAAAGGATGGCGTTATCGACGCCGAATACGTGGATGTGGAGGAGAAGAAGTAGTTAGTAGCTAGGGGCTAGTAGCTAGCCCGGATTATTCATGAAGATTTCGGCGCCATCGCGTAAACGTTCGCCAGGGTGGAAGCGCCGGGCTTCAGCCCGGCGAACCCGGACGACACCGTGTCAGGGCTTTAGCCCCGGTCCACCAGCGCTAAAGCGCCCTGCTCTCAGCGCCCTTATCACCGGGCTTCACAGGCTGCTGAAATATTCGGCAGAAGCTGGGAAGACAACTGCATATCCACAGGCTGATCTGGTAAGAACGAAGTATGCGTGGAAAAAAAGAGCAGCAAGAGGTGGTATTCAGCTACATCAGCGC
>Ga0326728_10007259_pt1 | contig 28754 bp, 24 predicted proteins | sample MB3enrmetagenome_FD_207602 | JGI IMG/M metagenome (GOLD analysis project Ga0326728, IMG submission 207602) | Lab enriched peat soil microbial communities from McLean, Ithaca, NY, United States - MB31MN | ecosystem: Environmental > Terrestrial > Soil > Wetlands > Peat | place: USA: New York... | reverse complement strand
GTCCAGTCCAGTCCAGTCCAGTCCAGTCCAGTCCAGTCCAGTCCAGTCCAGTCCAGTCCAGTCCAGTCCAGTCCAGTCCAGTCCAGTCCAGTCCAGTCCAGTCCAGTCCAGTCCAGTCCAGTCCAGTCCAGTTCGGTCCAGTACGGTCCGGACTAGTCCGGCCCAGTTCGAAAATAGCCTTATTTCCCAATCATTTTATGGCATCCCTTAAATAAATATTCCAGGCCTCCCGAGGATCACGCTTCTCCAATTACCCTTATTTAAAAAGGTCTACCCATTTTACCGGACGCAAGCGTTCCACGGAATGCCAAGGATTCCCCTCCGTGACACCACCTTAAAGTAAACCTCTAAGGTCGGCTTGTTTCCGCTTATATTTTAGGAACTTCGTTCGGCATTCATTGCGTTTCCTTTTCCAGCATTCCACCGGCCTCTCGGAGGTCCTTCCTCCCTCCCCAACGGAAACGCTCTCCCCATTTGCCTGATCGGGCCTCCAAAGCTTGGGCTTTACCCCAACCCAAACGGGCTTACTTCTGCCCATCCCCATCCCTTTAGCGAAGATTCCGCCCAGGTCCCCTCCGTGTTAGGATGGGCCCGTTCCTCCGATACCTTCCCCGCCCTATCCAGCGCCCGATGCCCGATTCCGCCGTTCAGGTCCGAGGCCTGACCAAAGCTTTCCGTAAAAAGCCTGTCCTCTGTGGGGTGGACCTGGACCTTCCTGCGGGCGCCCTCAGCGTCCTGATCGGTCGCAGCGGCGCCGGCAAAAGCACGCTCCTCCGCTGCCTCAACGGCCTGGAAACACCGGATGCGGGGCGGCTGGAAGTCGCGGGCGTTCGCTTGCATTTTCCCGAAGACGCGGACGACGAGCAAAAGGACCAGGCGATCCGCTCCCGCACGGGCATGGTTTTTCAGCAATTCCACCTTTTCCCCCACAAGACCATCCTCGAAAACCTGCTGCTCGCCCCCCAAGTGGCCCATGGCCGCTCCGACACGGAGCGCCTGCTGTCCGAATGCGGGGCCCTCCTGGAAAAGGTCGGCTTGGCGTTCCACGCCGATCACTATCCCAGCCAACTCTCCGGAGGCCAGCAGCAGCGCGCCGCGATCGCCCGAGCCCTCGCCACCCGTCCTTCGCTGATGCTGTACGACGAGCCCACCAGCGCGCTCGATCCCCAACTCGGCCAGGAAGTCCTCCAAGTGATGGTCCGTCTGAAACGTGAAGGACGGACCCAGGTCCTGGTCACCCATGACTTGAATTTCGCCCGGGCCTACGCCGACTGGGCGGTATTCCTGGAGGACGGCATCGCCGTCGAACAAGGCCCGGCCCGCCGCGTCTTCGGCCGTCCCCGCGACGCCCGCACCCAGGCCTATGTCCGGGGGCTCAAATGAAGCCGCGCCTCCGCGCCCTGATCGCGTTCTTCGGAGCGGTCTGCGGCCTCGCCGCCCCTCTGGACGCCGCAGGAACCCTGCGCTGGGCCGGGGACGCCCAAGGCGGTGCCCCCTTTATTTACCAGGACCCGGCGGCGCCCGACCGTCTGATCGGCGCGGAAGTCGAATTGATGGCCGCGCTCGGCAAACGCCTGGGCCTGAAACCGGAATTCGTCCAAAACGAGTGGGAAGGCCTGATCCCCGGTCTGGAGCGCCGGGACTACGCCATCGCCGTCAACGCCATCGAAATCACCCCGGAGCGCGAACGCCGCGTGGATTTTTCCCTGCCCTACATGGTCACGTATGAACAATTGGCCGTGCGCAAGGACAACGTCGACATCAAAGGCATGGCCGACCTCGCCGGAAAGCGCGTGGGGACCTACAAAGGCGCGCTCGCCCAGGAGCTCCTGGAACAGCGGGACCTGCGTCCCGTGCTCTACGAGGACATCGACCCCTTGTATCGGGACCTGGGCTTTGGCCGCCTTGACGCCGTGCTGTTGGACCAACCCATCGCGCTCTATGTCGGCAAGCCCCTGCCGGACGTCAAATTCGTGGGCCCACCGATCGGCCGTCTCGCCTATGGCATCGCCCTGCGCAAAGGCGACGAGGCGCTCAAAGCGCGCTTGGACGCCGCCCTGGTCCAACTCCGCAAGGACGGCACCTTGCGGGCGATCTGGGAACGCTGGGGCCTCTGGAATCCGCTCATGGCCGCCGAATTCCGGGATCCGCGTCCCGCCGCCGCGGACGCCCCGGCTTGGGACGCCTACCTGGCGGGCCGCTCCGACGTGGAAAGCTGGCGTCAACGCCTGGAGCGTTACGCGCTGGAATTCACCCCCATGCTCGCCCGGGGCGCCCTCGTCACGCTGGCGCTTTCCGTGAGCGGAATGACCCTCGCGGTGGCCTTGGGCTTGGCGCTGGCCCTGGCGCGGCTCTATGGGGCCCGCCCCCTGCGCTGGGTGGCCGTCGCCTATGTCGAACTCATCCGCGGAACCCCCCTGCTGATCCAGCTCTTCATCCTCTTTTATGGGCTTCCCCATCTGGGGCTGAAATTGGCGCCCTGGATGGCGGCGGTGCTCGGCCTAGGGCTCAATTACGCGGCCTATGAGGCCGAAAACTACCGGGCCGGCCTGCTGAGCGTTCCTTCGGGGCAGATGGAAGCCGCCCTGGCCCTGGGTCTCAGCCGACGCCAGGCCTTGCGGCACGTCCTCCTGCCCCAGGCCATGCGCACGGTCCTCCCCCCGATGACCAACGACTTCATCAGCATCCTCAAGGACAGCTCCCTGGTGAGCGTCATCACCATGGTGGAACTGACCAAGGTCTACGGGGAACTCGCATCGACGTACTATGATTGGCTCGGTTTGGGCTTCCTGACCGCTGGAATGTACTTTTTGGTGGGGCTGCCCTTCGTCTTTCTTGCCCGGCGTCTCGAAAAAATCCTGCACCCTGAACGTCAAAATTAGCTTCCAGCCCCCGCGGGCGTCTTCCTAAGCTTCCGTCCCCTGCAAGGCCGCCCGGATCACGCGCGAAAGGTCGGCGGCCAACACCGGTTTGAACACGGTCCAGTCCTTCCCACCGTTTTTTCGGTCGCGCACCCTTTCGCTGTACCCGGAGCAGAGAATCACCGGCAAATCCGGGCGCCGACGCCGTACGGCCTCGGCGAGCGCCTCTCCGGTCATCTTCGGCATGGTCAAATCGGTGACCAAAATATCGAAGTCCTGGGGGCCGACCTCAAAGCGCGCCAGGGCGTCGGTCGGATTCGTGTAGGTCGTGACGGCGTACCCCAAACGCCCCAAGGAGCGGCCGGCCAGGTCGGCGAGCATCGGCTCGTCGTCGACGAACAAAATCCGCTCGTTCCCTGTCTGGGGGGAAAGCGCGGCGGACTTCTGGATCGCGTCGTTCCTCTGTTCGACCGGCAGAAGCACCTGCATCGTGGTCCCCTGCCCCGGCGCCGAGGACACCGAGATGGTACCGCCCCTCCGTTGGACGACCCCGTGGACGACCGCGAGGCCCATCCCGCTGCCACGCCCGTTCTCGCGCGTGGTGAAATACGGTTCAAACATGCGCTCCTGGACTTCTCGGGGCATGCCGCAACCGTTGTCGCGCACGCTCAGACGCACGAATCGCCCGGCGGCGACTTCGGGATGGCTCGAGGTGAAACCCGAATCCAGGTCGACCTCGTCGAGTTCCACCTCCAAAACTCCGCCGTTGCGCTCCATGGCCAGCGCCGCGTTGGTGCAGAGATTCACCACGATGCGGTGAATCTCTCCCGGCTCGGCGAGAACCACCGCTTTCGAAAGCAGGCGCCCCCGGATTTCGACGGTGGACGGCAGCGATGCGCGCATCAACTTGAGCGCCTCCTGGACCACCGGCATCGGCTGGATGGGACGGGCCTCCTCTTGGCTGCTCCGGCTGAAAGCCAGGATGCGCTGCACCAATTCGCCCGCACGTCGGGAAGCGCTCATGACCATTTCCAGGTCGCTGCGCTGGTCCTCGTCCGCGGCCTTGGCCCCAGCCAGTTCGACGTACCCGTTGATCGCCGAAAGGATATTGTTGAAATCGTGGGCGATGCCTCCGGCCAGCGTGCCGATGGCCTCCATTTTTTGCGCCTGTGCCAGTCGGGATTGGAGGATTTGGTTCTCTTTCTCCACCCGTTTCCGTTCGGAAATGTCGGCCACGCAGGAAAGCATGCATTCCTCGTCGCCCAAGTGGAAAATCCGCGCCGAAAAAAGGCAGGTGTGCACGCTTCCCAGGCGGTCCCGGAAGTCGACCTCCCGGCCGGACACCGTCTCCCCTTTGCGCAGGTCGTCCGCGATCTCCGCGCGCTGGCGCGGATCGGCCCAGACCTTCAATTCGTGCACGTTTTTCCCGAGCGTCTCTTCGCGCCGATACCCGGTCAATTGCGTATGGGCCTCGTTGACCGCCAAATAGCGACCGTCGTTCAAACGCGAGATCACCAGGGCGAAAGGGGCGATCTGAAAGGCGATGGCCAGCTTTTCGTCGCTCTCGCGTAAAGCCAGCTCAGCCGCTTTGCGTTCCGTCATATCCAGGGCGAAGGCCGCGATCCTTTCGTCCGGACCGGGCATGAGACTGATCGATAAATACACGGAAACCCGCGTCCCGTCGCGGCGCAGATATTCCTTTTCATAGGACTGCGCCTCCTGGGTCCGCCGAAGGGCCTCCAGATGGCGGTTGTCGACTTCCTGCCATTCCGCGGGCGTCACCGCCCGCCAATCCACCAAGCCATCGGCGAGTTCCTCGCGGCTATGCCCGACCAGGCGCAGATAATAATCGTTCGCCTCGAAAATCCTCCCGTCATAGCCGGCGATCAGGATGCCGATGGCGTCGACATTGATGATTTTACGGAAATGATCGGCAGGCTCCGTCGGCGCCCAGGCGCCCCGAACTTCGGGCAATGCGGTTTCGATGCCGTCCCAACGCACCCACCCGTCGTCGCCCGGCTGGGGCGTCGCCACCAACCATACGCGCCGCCAATCGCCCCCCAAGGGACGCACCCGCACGACGCAGCGCAAAGGCTCCATGTTCTCCTGGGCGAGGCGTTCTAAATTTTCGAGCTGGAGTATGTCCTCAGGATGAATCCGACCGTAAAGGCGGCGGGCGTCCGCGCAGGCTTCTTCCGGGGTGACGCCATAAAAAGTACGTACCGAATCGCTGACGAACGTGAACTTTCTCTGGCCGCCGGGCCCGGTCCAGAGTTGGAAAAACATGCCCTCGGCGTGGGAACGGCTCAAGGCGTCCAAACAGGAACGCCGAGCCTCCGGGAGCGGAACGCCGGTCTGTGGGAAAGTGTTCTCCATCCGCACCCCGAAGACGTTCGCCGTACGCTGCGGGCGCCATTGCCCGCGTTCCCATGAAAAGGTTTCGCCTCATCCACGGGTTTCGGAAATTTTAAACCATTTTCATTTTTACAGCAAGCCTTTGCGAATGTGCCTTCCCCAGGGCCCGCTTCCTTGGCAAACGTTTTCCCTACGCGTTGTCCGTTCCAATCCACCCCGGGGGGGCGGACGTAGAATGGGCAAGATAGTTCGGAACCGAACCAAAGAGGACCTCATGCCGACCCACGCAAAAGTCCCGGAAAACCAGGTTTCCGCCCTGAACGCCTTTATCCCGTTCATGAGGGCCCATGGCCTCCTCCAGGCGGCACTCACCCCGCTTTTTCTGGAGCACGGACTGAGCGCTCCCCAATTTGGCATCCTGGAAACTCTTTACCACCTCGGTCCGCTGTGCCCATCGGCCTTGGGCGCCAAACTCCTTTCCAGCAAAGCCAACGTCTCGGAACTGCTTCAAAACATGGAACGCGCCGGATGGATCCAAAGGACCCCGAGCGCCGAAGACCAGCGTTCACACCTGCTGCACCTGACGCCTAAAGGCCTGGAGGCCGTCCGGGAGGCGTTCCCGGATTTTTCCCGTCGGCTCGCCGATCTGTTCGAAGGGATTTCGCCGGAAGACCGTGAAAATCTCCGGCGCATTTGTAGGGCTTTGGGGACGGGTCTGGAGGCCCGTTCCCCGAAAGAGCGTCCCACCAACGCCCGCGCCGCCAAAGGCGGGGCATCGACCAAGGAGTGAACCATGCACGCCCTTAAAAACCTGATCGCCGCGGCGGCCTTTTGCGCGTCCGCCCCCCTCGCCTCCGCTCCGTTCCCGTCAGGAACCTTCGAGTTGGACGCGGCCCACAGCAAGATCGGCTTCGAAGTCAGCCACATGGTCATCGCCACGGTTTCCGGACAGTTTTCCAAGGCGCAAGCCACGTTGACCCTGGACGCGGACGCCTCAAAATCCAAGGTTTCCGCCACTATCGACGTCGCCTCCGTCACGACCGGCGTGGACAAACGCGACGAGCACCTGCGCAGTGCGGACTTTTTCGACGCGACCAAATACCCTTCCATCACCTTCAAAAGCACCTCGTTCCGTCTGGACGGCTCAAAGCTGACCGTGACCGGAGATCTCAGCATCCACGGAACCACCCAGGCGGTCACCCTGGAAGGCGTCTACAAAGGCTCCATCCCCGACGACGGCTGGGGCAACCAACGCGTCGCCGCCCACCTGTCCACGGTTATCAGCCGCAAAAAGTTCAATATTCTCTGGAACAAGGTCATCGAATCCGGCCCCGTGGTGGGGGATGACGTGACGCTGGTGCTGGACATCGAAGCCTCACGCCCCAACAAAAAAGGAAATTAGCCCTAAAGATTAGAACCCGATCGCCCGAAACCGTTTGAAACCAAGCCCGGGCTCCACGGAGCCCGGGCAACGCTTCGGAGCGACCATGCGTCCATATCATTCGCTTGTCTCACCCCTGGTATTGCTCTGGGCCGCCGCCGTCCCGCTCGCCGCGGAGACAGGAGCGCCCGGTCCCCTCAGCCCGGCCGCAGGCGCCCCGGCCCCGCTGTCCCCCCAGGCCCAAACCGCGGCTCTGAAGGCCTCCCCGGCGGTGGCCCCTGCCGCTGCGCCGGACGATGCGGCGGCGGCCATGGACTTCTTTCTCCAGGAAGCCCAGGTGGTGACGGCTTCCCGCAAGGCCCAGAAAAAGAGCGACAGCCCGGTCGCCATCGATGTCATCACCAAAGAGGACATCGCGGCCTCGGGGGCCCGTAACCTTTGGGATTTGCTGCGTTTCCGGGTCGGCATCGACGAAGCCGACACCAATTCCCTGGAAGGCAATCCGGCCGAGTTGAACGTGCGCGGACTGACAGGGGAATTCAGCCAAAGCCTCCAAGTGCTGGTCGACGGGCGCAGCGTCGTCTCCCCTTCCAATTCCGGCGTGTTTTGGCGGGACATCCCCGTCAGCCTTGAGGACATCGAGCGCATCGAAATCGTGCGGGGCCCCAACGCCGCACTCTTCGGCGCCAACGCCGGCCAGGGCGTCATCAACATCATCACCAAAAAGCCCGTCGACGGTTCGACTTCGGTCGACCTCCACACGGCTTACGGAACCTACGGCTACCGCGAAGCCCAGGCGGACGCCACTTGGGGTCAAGGTCCGGTGCGTGCCCGGGTGAGCCTATCCCAGGCCGAAATCGGGAGCTTCCCCGCCGCGGACGGTTCGACCAACCAGGAACTCACGGACCAGCCCAAGGACGTCAAAGCCAACCTGCGCCTGGATATTGACGCCTGGAAAGGCGCGGAAGTGGAACTGTACGGAGGACTCGGCCAGGAAGGCTACGATCAGCCGCCGGCCTTGGGCTTCTCCTCCGGCTCCTACCTCGGGCACTACCTGATGGGCCAGATCCACCAAAAATTCGGGGAAAACCAGAACCTCGACGTGACCCTGGCTGAACGCCACGACGAAATCGGCCTGGGGCTGAGTTCCGAGGAAGTCCAGGACGTCTACGACGCCGACGCCCTCTACCACCTGTCCCTGATGGACGGGCGCCTCGTCACCGGGCTGGGAGCCAGCACCCGCTATTCCCAGGTGATTTCCGGCTTCCTGTTCGATGACGGTGCTGCGGGCCAGCAATCCCCGGTCGCCGCGGCTCCGGTCGTCGTGCCCGGCTACGGCGTCATCGGCATGACCAACGGATACCCCGGCGGCACCGACACCGTCAGCGAGCACCAAAACCGGATCTACGCCTCGGAAAACTGGAGCGCCACGGAATGGCTTGCCGTCGACCTAGCCGCTTCCCTTGAGGACAGCGACACCGGCGGTGAATGGCCCGCTTACCAGGCGGCCCTCATTTACAAGCCCCTGGAAAGCCAGCAAGTGCGCGTATCCGTCGGAAAATCGCCCACCGTCCCCAGCCTCGCCAACGTCGATGGGCAGATGTTCTTCCCGGTCAAAACCGCCTACGGCATGCCGGCGGGCTTTTCCGTCGACGGCAGCCAGGTGGAGACCACCCAGATCACCGACTACGAAGTCACCTGGAGCGGGCAGTATTTCCACCGTCATTTCACCTCGGAAATCACGGCCTACGACATGGAATGCGACAACCTGATCTACATCCCGATGATTTCCGGCTCGACCACCTTTATCGGCCTGCCCCAGGGCCAAGCCGGAGTGACTCAGGAAAGCTTCCAATACGCCAACGTCCTCAACGCGGTCCTGACGGGGGCCGAAACCGTGCTGACCTATAAGCCGGTGGACGGGACGACGCTCCAGTTCAACCACACCTACGAAAACGTCTGGACCACGACCTCCGATCCGGACACCGACGGCACGACGCCTTGGAACAAGATGAACCTGCTCGGCAACACCCGCCTGCCCTACGGTTTCGACGTCTCCGCCGAACTGGGCTGGGTCGGCGGACACAATTCCTACCTGGTCAGCAGCGGCGAAAGCCTCTGGATTCCGGACCAGGCCACCCTCAACCTGCGCCTCGGCTACAAGCCCCACAAGGACGTCGAGGTCTACCTCGTGGGCGCCAACCTGGACCACGCCTACCGCGTCGAATCGGCCGACGGCACGTCGCAGCCCCGCATGTACTGGGCGGGCGTGAACCTGGCCTTCGGCGGGAAATAAATCCCTTCGCGCCGTCGTTGGCGTGGACGGACCCGAAAAACAAAAGGCGGCCCACTCGGGCCGCCTTTTGTTTTTTCCCCGAATGAACGGGCAGGCCCCCCCAAGACGCATCACTTGGCGCCGCTCAATAGGCGCCTCCGTTCCTCCAAAGACGGATGGGTCCTGAACCATTTGCCCAACTTCCCCGGCGAATCCGGAACCATCGCGATCCGGGTCAGGCGCTCCAATACGGCGACCAAACTCGCTGGATCGCCGATCCAGGCGGCAGCGCGCGCGTCCGCCTTGCGTTCGCGGTCCCGCACAAGCGCGAGCATCAGCAATAGGGCCCCCAACCAAAAAGCCAACTCTGCTCCCAGCCCAAGCTTCGGCGAAACGCTTACCGTTGCCTGCCACCCGACGGCGCAGGCCACCCAGGCGCCGAAAAGCCTCAAAGTGTCCTTATGACGGACATGCGCCAATTCGTGGGCCAAAACCGCCCTGATTTCCTCCAAGGGGGCTTCCCGCAAAAGCCGCCGACTGACGAAAATGCCGGCTCCGAAACCGGGGATACCCGTCGCAAAGGCGTTGCAGACTCCCCCTTTTTCGGAGCCAAACACGTAAAGTTCGGGCTTCGATCGCAAGTCCGCGGGAATGGCTGCGTACGCCGCAAGCTCCCTTTCCCCGGAAAGTTTCCGGGCGGAAGTCCCCCAACGGATCAAGACCGGATAGACGCACTGGACGATCAACACCAAACCAGCAAGCCCGGCGAAGCCGACCCAAGGCCCCCAAAAACTTCCGACGACGCTCGCCGCCCACAACAAGGGGAGGCTGCCCCAACGCAACAGCCACCACTGCAGCCATTCCCCCACATGCAAAAGGCGGTTTTCCGCGATCACTTCCCGGCCCATGCCTTTTTCATAGGGATACAGCACCCAAGCCGTCGCCGCCCCCAGCACCCCGAACGCGACCCAAAGAACTCTTATCACCAAGATACCCGCCAAGGAATCCGCGGCCCAAGGGGGGAACCAGGTCCTGCAGAAAAACCGGACGGCATCGGCAGCGCATTCCGCAGGATTTCCCGGCAGGGCAAAACCGAACAGCAGGGCCCCCAAAACCAAGACCCGTGCCGCTCCCGCCGCCCGCCGCGCCTTCTGCAAAGCGGCAATCTTTCCCATCCCTTTACCCGAAAGCGCCCCCTTCAGCGCGCGCACGGCGAACGCGAAAAGCGCCAAAAGGCCCACCAAAGCCCCTAGCGCGACCCCGCTCCAGGCGCGTTGCCAGGCAGTAAACCCTTCCCCCCCGTACCATTCCCCGGTTTTAAGATTCCAAGTCCACATCTTTCCGCGAAGCATTCCACCTTCGGCGGAAGCCACCGCAAATACCGGTTGCACGATCCACTGGCCCGCCCGATCGACGAAACCTTGACCTTTGCCGACCTGAACCGCGATCCGGTCTCCCTCGGAATCCAAAACGTCATCGTAACGAGGGGGGATTTTCCAGACTCCATCGGGGCCGACAAAGCCCCACCGGCCGTCCCGTTTGCAGGCGAACCAGGCGTCCCCAATCGCCTGAGCCCGCGTCACGCCCGGCAAGGGGGTCCGGCCCCCGCGCAGATCCAGGAGCCACCAGCGGCTTTCGTCCCCCACCGCCGCCCTACCTCCGTCAAAATCGGTCGCGAATTTGAACGTTCCCCAGGGTTCCGGTCGGCCATCCGCGGTCCGGTAATACCGGGAATCCCCTTCCTGATAGGCATAGACATGGCCTCCCGAAGGGTCGGACACATGCCTATATTTCGGCGCCAACAGCCATTTCCCGCTTAGGTCGATCAGCCCTTCTTCGCCTTCGCCCAAACGGACGCGCGCGGCGCCGTCTTGAAAATCGCCCGCATCCTCAAAACGCGGCGGTATCGCCCAAGTGCCGTCCGGACGCAAATAACCGTAGATTCCGTCCCTGTCCACCGCGGCCGCCACCCCGTCCGCGAACGCATCAATCTGTTCAAGACTCGCGCCTAAAAGGATCCGTCCGCTCCCGCTGTCCCGAAGGCCCCAAAGCCCGCCTTGCTGGTACGCTTCCACCGTCGATTTCGCAGCGGACATCGCCGGGCCCGCCTCGGCGTGCCCCAGGGCCGCGGTCCCGCCGATGGCCCCCCAAAACCCGAACAGCCCCAAGGCCCAAACCCCAATTTTACGCACCGTCTTCCCTCCCCAACCAAAAGAGGCGCGCCTCGTTTCAGGCGCGCCTCTTCAATCCCCCAGCCTAGATCGCCTTCAAGGCTTCTGCGCTTCGCCTTTGTGCCAGATCGTCTTGCGCTTTTCGAGGTCCTCTTGGGCCGACAAGGCGATGGCTTCTTCGGCCTCCTCGACCAATTTGTCGTGGGCTTCACGGTTCTCGAAACGGGCGACCACGGTGTAGAAGCAGGGCACGACGAACAAGGTCAGGATCGTGCCGAAAGCCACCCCGCCCAACAGCACCACGGACATCGGTACCTGGGTTTCGGAACCCGCTCCGTGCCCCAGGGCCTCGGGCAAAGCCGCGGCCATGACCGCCACCGAAGTCATCAGGATGGGCCTGAAGCGGATCGGACAGGCCTCCAACAGCGCGTCGCGGACGCCCAAGCGCTTGGTCCGCCGCACCTCGTTGGTGAAGTCCACGAGCATGATCGAGTTCTTTTTCACGATGCCCATCAACAGCAGAATCCCGATCATGCTGTAGAGGTTGAGGGACAAGGTGTTCAGTTTGCTGAAGGTCAGGTACGGCCACATCCACAAAGCCGCCAAGGCCCCGGACAGGCTGAACGGCAGGGCCATGAGCACCGTGATCGGATCGATAAAGCTGTTGAACTGGCTCGCCAGGATCATGTAGGCGACCACCACGCCGAAGATCAGGGCGAAAAGCAGGTCGCGCGCCGCGTCCTTGAACAGGGCCGACCCCTGGCCCAGGACCAGGTAGCAGCCCGGGCCGAGATTTTGTTTGGCGAGTTCCTGGACCTTGGCGATGGCCTTGTCCTGGGAGACGCCGGGCGCGCAGGAGGCGTACAGCGTGATGGTGCGCTGTCTCCGGTCGCGGCTGACCTGGGCGAGGGTTTTGATCTCCTTGAGTTCGACCACATCCTTCAGCGGCAGGACTTCCCCGCGGTTGTTGCGGACGAGCAAGGGATTGATCTGATCCGATTGGTTGCGGTCGTCCGGCTTCAGGCGGACTTCGATATAGTCTTCGTGCCCGTCCCGAGGGTAAAAACCGACGTTCTCGCCGCCGACCATCGAATTGACCGTCTCGGCGATGGTCCCCACGCTGACGCCCCGCTGCGCCGCCTTGGGCCGGTCGGGCACCACATCCACCTCGGGCATGCCCGCCATGAAGTCGGTGTCCACGTCGACCATCATCTTGCTGTCTTTCATGGCCTGCATCAGCTTCAGGCCGGAAGCCTGGAGCGTCTCCCAATTCGGCCCGCGCACGCCCGCCTCGATGGCGGCCCCGCGGCTCGCCGTGAAACCGCTGGTGGACAGGTCGAGCACCAGGGGGATCAAATCGGGGATCTTTGCCAGATCGCGGCGGAACCGGTTGGTGAGCTCGTATTGGGTCGGCTGATGCCCGAATTCCGCCTCCACTTGGCGGTGTCCCTTGGGTTTCAGGATCGCGAAGGCGAAGCCGGAATTCAACTGCCCGCCGTACCTGCCCCCGATGGAGATGTAATACTGCTGAACGTTCGGCTGTTTCGAAAAGTAGTCCTCCACCAAACGCATGCGGCCGTCGGTATAGGCCAGGGACGACCCCACCGGCGTCTTGAAGCGCATGTAAATCATCGACTGGTCCTGGGTCGGCATGAACTCTTTTTTCAGCGGGATCACGATCGCCAAGGACGCCAAAAAGATGGCGACCGAACCGCCCAGCACCAATGTCTTGTGGTCCAGGCACCAGCCCAAGGCGCGGCGATAGGCCTGGGTGAGGCGGGCGAGCCCGTCCTCGATGGCCTTGCCGAAGTGCGAAGTGCGGGATTCCACGTGCACGAACTGGGAACAGCGCATCGGCGTCAAAGTGAGCGCTTCCAGCAGCGAAAGGGCCACCGCCGCCACCATGGTGATGCCGAACTGGTAGAAGTACTTGCCGATCACCCCGTTCATGAAGGCCACGGGCAGGAAAATCGCCGCGATCGCCGCGGAGGTGGCCAGGGCCGCGAAGGTGATCTGCTTGGCCCCATCCATGGCCGCGCGGACATGGGACTTCCCCATCTCCTGATGGCGCACGATGTTTTCGAGCACCATGATGGCGTCATCGACGACGATGCCGATGGAAAGGCTCAGCCCCAGCAGGGTGAAAGTGTTGAGGGTGAATCCGGAAAAATAAAGGATCGTGAAGGCGCCGACCACCGAGGTCGGGATGGCCAGCAAAATGTTTAAGGTCGCGCTCCAGGAACCCAAAAAGAGCCAGCAGACCAGGGCCGTCGCCAAGGCCGAAAGCACCAGATTCTTCTCCAGGTCGTCGACCGACTGCTGGATGAAGTCCGTGGTGTCGAACAGCACCTTCATCTGCATGCCCTTGGGCATGGTCTTGTTCATGCGGGCCAGACGTTCCCGCACGCCCTGGGCCACGGCCCGGGCGTTGCTGCCGGACTGCTTGATGATTCCCAAGCCCACGCACACCTCGCCATTGGCCCGGCTGATGCGCAACTGATCCTGGGTGCCCAGGGTGATATCGGCGACCTTATCCAGGGTGATGGGCCTGTAATTGGCGGCTCCGCCCCGGGTGTTGATGTAGATTTTCCCGAATTCCTCGGGCGTCTGAGCCCGGCTCATGGTCTGGACGTTCTCGTCCTTGACGCCGGGGGACTCGATCAGGCCGCTGGGCATTTCGACGTGCTCGTCCCTGATCGTATTGATGACATCGCTGACGGTCAGCTGGTAACGGGCGAGCTTGTCCTTGTCCGGCCAGACGCGGAGTTCCGGGGCCAGAAAGCCCGAGGGGGACACCTGACCCACCCCCTCGACCGAGGCGAATTCGCCTTCGGCGATGTCGTTGACGTAGATCATCAGGTCCCGCAACGAAACGCTGGGGTCCGTCGAATACAGTCCCAAATACATGATAGGGCTGTCGTCGGGATTGGTCTTGGCGTAAGTCGGCGGATACATCGTCGTCGGCAGTTGATTCTGCACGCTGACGACCGCGTTCTCGGTGTCCACCAAAGCCGAATCGATGTTCCGATTGATGTCGAACGTCAGGGTGATGGTCGCGGTGCCGTTGATGCTCTGGGACATTTCATCGACCACGCCGGGGACCTGCAATACCGCCCCTTCGATCGGGTCGACGATGTCGGTCTCCATGGTCGAAGGCGGCGCCCCTAGATCCTGGACCGTGATGGTCACCACGGGCAAATCCACGTCCGGCAGCTGGCTGACGCCCATCCGCAGCGCCGAAATCGAGCCGAAGACGATCAGTCCCGCCATCAACATCCAGGCGAAAACCGGATTTTTAATCGAAATATCGGACAGAGTCACGGATCACCTCAAAACGCCAAAAGGGCCATCATTATATGCCGACATTCCCGGAAAAGAGTAACGTTTCCTTGGCCAAACGTAATGGAATGGTTACAGGCTCCTTTCCCCTAAAAAACGGTGCGCCCCCGCCGCCTCCGCGAGTTCAATTCCAGTTCCGTTCAAGAGCTATTTTATTTTTGTAAAAAAATTTCAAATCCGTGGAGCCTTCCCACTCCCCGCCCGCCCCTTGACCCTCGGACGCCGCCTTCCCCTTGCGTCCAAAGTACGGGGCCCCCGCAAGCGCCAAAAAATCCCCAGGCCTCCAAACGCCAGCGCTCCATAAATCCATTCAAGCGCCTCTTTTTTGTCGCACAGCCACAAAAAATCCTGCACAATATCTCGTCATCCGGACACCTTTCATGATCCGGAACTAAGGCAGGGCATCATCGGAGGCAAGGCAATGGGCGCGGTCAAGGGCAAGGTCAAGTGGTTCAACGAAAAGAAGGGCTTCGGCTTCCTGGAACAGCCGGGCGGAGCAGACGTCTTCGTGCACTTCTCGGCGATCAAGGCGAGCGGCTTCAAGACGCTGGCTGAAGGCCAGGCGGTGTCGTTTGACATCGAGCAGGGCGCCAAGGGCCCGCAGGCGGCGAACGTCGAGGCGATCAACTAGGCTATTTGCCCTAGATAAATCCGCGCGATCCGCTTAAGAAGGGGAGCTCCTCGGGAGCTCCCCTTCTTTTTTTGCACGTTGGAGCCCCTTCCCCAAAGCGCCGGGGCTGATACAATGGCGGCCGCCCCCCAGCCCAATGGAGAATCCCATGAGCGGACCGTTCTTCCCGCGCGAGGCGCTCGACGCCGCGCTGCGTTGGCGCTACGCCACCAAAATTTTCGACCCTGCCCATCCCATTCCCGACGCCGATTTCGCCGCCCTCAAGGAAAGCCTGCGCCTAGCCCCTTCGAGCTACGGCCTCCAACCCTGGCGCTTTCTGGACATCCGCACGCCCGCATTGCGGGAAGAATTGAAGGCCCACAGCCACGGGCAAGCCCAGGTGACCGACTGCAGCCGTTACCTGGTGCTGGCCTACAGCAAAAACCTCGACCGGGCCCATATCGAACGCTATATCGCCAGCACCGCCCGGGCCCGCGGGGTGGAAGCGGCGACGCTGGCTTCCTTCCGCGACCACATGATCGGGACTTTCCTCGCGGGGGAACGCAAGGCCGAAATCGGGGAATGGGCCCGCCGCCAAAGCTACATCGCCATGGGTTTCGTCCTGCTCGCGGCCGCGGGCCTGGGCGTGGACGCCTGTCCCTTGGAGGGCATCGACCACGCGGCCTATGACCGCGCGCTGGGCTTGGAATCCGGCCCCTGGGCGACCGCCTCGGCCATCGCCCTCGGCTACCGCCTGCCCGCCGACAAGTACCAGGCCCTGGCCAAATCGCGCTTCGAAGAAACGGAAGTGTTCGAAACCCGTTAAGCCTTTCGCCGGCCTGCGCTTTCCCGCGCCGACCGGGTTTTTCCCATGGAGGAACGCACATCATGACCGAAAGCACCGCGCCCCTGACCCGCCTGCCGGCGTGGAAGGCGCTCCAAGCCCATCACCATCAGATCAAGGACAAGCACCTGCGCGGACTCTTCGCCGAAGACCCGGGCCGTGGAGAGCGCCTGGCCGTCGAAACGATGGGCATCTATTTCGATTACTCCAAGCACCGCGTCACCGATGAAACGCTCACTCTGCTCGTGCGCTTGGCCGAGGATTCCGGCCTCAAGGCCAAAATCGAAGCCATGTTCCGCGGCGACCGCATCAACGTGACCGAAAACCGGGCCGTCCTGCACACCGCCTTGCGCGCGCCCAAAGGCGCGGTGGTCAAAGTCGACGGCGTCGACGTGGTCCCCGGCGTCCATGCGGTGCTCGACAAAATGTCCGAATTCGCCGACAAGGTGCGTTCCGGCGCCTTCAAAGGCCACACCGGAAAGTCCATCCGCACGGTCGTGAACATCGGCATCGGCGGCTCGGACTTGGGCCCGGTCATGGCCTTCGAAGCCCTGCGCCATTACAGCCAGCGCAGCCTGGACTTCCGCTTCGTCTCCAACGTCGACGGCACGGACTTCCAGGAAGCCAGCCTGGGTCTCGATCCCGAAACCACGCTCTTCATCGTCTCCTCCAAGACCTTCACCACATTGGAGACGATGACCAACGCGCACACCGCCCGCGACTGGTTCCTGAAGGCGGCCAAGGATCCCGCGGCCGTCGCCCACCATTTCGTCGCGGTCTCCACCAACGCCGCCGAAGTCTCCAAATTCGGCATCGACACCGCCAACATGTTCGGCTTCTGGGACTGGGTCGGCGGCCGTTACTCCATGGACTCGGCCATCGGACTTTCGACCATGATCGCCATCGGACCCGAACGCTTCCGCGAAATGCTCGCCGGCCTGCGCGAAATGGACGAACACTTCCGCACCGCCCCGCTCGAAAAAAACATGCCCGTCCTCATGGGCCTGCTGGGCATCTGGTACAACAATTTCTTCGGCGCGGAAAGCCAGGCGGTCCTGCCGTACGACCAATACCTGAAGCGCTTCCCCGCCTACCTCCAACAGTTGACCATGGAAAGCAACGGCAAGCGGGTCACCCTGGAAGGGGCCGCGGTCGACTACCAGACCGGTTCCCTCTATTGGGGCGAGCCCGGCACCAACGGCCAGCACTCCTTCTACCAGCTGATCCACCAGGGGACCAAGCTGGTGCCCTGCGATTTCATCGCCTTCGAGCGGACCTTGAACCCGGTGGGACGCCACCACGACCTGCTGATGTCCAACGTCTTCGCGCAGGCCGAGGCCTTGGCCTTCGGCAAGACCGCCGAGGAGCTCCGGGCCGAAAACACCCCGGAAAAACTGGTGCCGCACCGCACGTTCGAAGGCAACCGGCCCTCCACGACCATCCTGCTCGACCGCCTCACCCCGGCGAACCTGGGCAAACTGGTGGCCCTCTACGAGCACTGCGTATTCACGCAGGGCGCCATCTGGGGCATCGGGCCCTTCGACCAATGGGGCGTCGAACTCGGCAAGGTGCTGGCCGGACGCATCATCCCTGAACTGTCCCTTGAGCACGCCGCCGAGCTCAAGCACGACACCTCCACCAACGCCCTGATCCGACGCTACGTGGCGGCAAAGAAGCGCGGCTGATCCAGAACAAAACAAAAAAGAGAAGGCCGGGAGCCACCGCTCCCGGCCTTCTCTTTTTTGCCCGCCTTTTCGATCCCGGACTCCCCGCTTTCCGGGAAGCCCCCTCAGGACCCTAAAAGCCTTTGGCGGCGAAGTCCCAATTGACGACGTTCCAGAACGCCTCGATGTACTTGGCCCGGGCGTTGCGGTAGTCGATGTAGTAGGCGTGTTCCCAGACGTCCAAGGTCAATAGGGGCGTCAAGCCCGCCGTGATCGGAACTCCCGCGTTGCTCGTGCTCTCCAGCGAAAGCTTCCCGTCCTTGTTCTTGACCAGCCAGGCCCATCCGGAACCGAAGGTCCCCAGGGCTTTGGCGGAAAACTCCTCCTTGAACTTCGCCACCGAACCGAAGGTCTCGACAAGCGCGGCTTCCAGCTTGGCCGGCACCGGTCCGGACTTGGGGGTGAGGCTGTTCCAGTAAAAGGAGTGGTTCCAATGCTGGGCCGCGTTGTTGAACACCGGTCCCTGGGCCTGCTTGACCAGCTCGTCCAAGCTCAACTTTTCCTGCTCGGTTCCCGCGATCAGTTTGTTCAAATTGTCCACATAGGTTTTGTGGTGCTTCCCATAGTGGAATTCGAGGGTTTCCTTGGAAACGTGGGGCGCCAAGGCGTCCAACGCGTAGGGCAATTCCGGTAGCTGATGCGCCATGTCGACTCCTGATAAGCACTGATGGAATGGGTGCGATGCTTGTTTTCTTTACGCTGCGGGCGGTCCCGGGGATTGGTGCCTGGTCCCGGGGCTAAAAATAAATCGCCACCACCATCCCGGATTCCGCGGGATTGGGCGTCCCATCCTGGGCCAACAGCCCCAAGAAGCGGAATTGCAGGCTCAATTGGGTGGAGGAATTCCTGAAGAACATCAGCCCCACCCGACCGCCGCCGCTGAACCCGGTGGTCAACGCGGTATCGGCGAAGCGCGCCATGCCGTACCATGTCCAAGCCGGCGAAGGGGGTGACGGGGCCGTCCATGAAGTAGTAGCACCCGCCCAGCTCGATCGCCTCCAGAAAGGCGAAATCACGGAAGGCCGCGTCGTAATCCAGGTTGATCGAAGCCTGCGGAGCGACCTCCCACTGGCGGCCAAAGGTGAAGCTGTAGGCCGGAGAATCCGGGGCGGGCAGGCCCATGTTCGTGAAGACGTAGGGCCCCATCCCGAAATAGGTGGAACTGCGCGTCTCGAAACGGGGGCCGTCCAAGCGCTGCTGTTCACTGGGCAGGACTTCCCCGACCTTGGTGTCGGCCTCCGGTTCCTTGCCTTTGAGCACCGCCCGGGTGAGGCGGGTGGTGACCAAATCCAGCTCTTCCACGGTCCGGGCCTTGAGCTTGGCCATGAACACCGTCTTTCCGGTGTCGACCGTGCGCCGGCTCATCAGCACGATGTAATCGTCGCCCAGCCGAAGCAAGCGGGTTTTCAGCTCGAAATCCGAACCGTCCAAGGTTTCGGAAATCCCGCCCCCGGCTTCGGAGACCGCGCCCTCGATGAGGCTGCGCAAGGTCGCCAACAGCGCATCGTCCTGGTTCGGCCCTTCCACGGGATCGACGTAATAGGCGGAGGCCCGGGCTGTTCCCGCGGCGAACAACAGGACGACAAGACAGGCGACGCCGCGCCAAAAGCCGGAGATTCTGCGGGTCATGCTTATTCCTGAGTCAGGGATCACACCGACCGTCCGGCGGCCACACCGCTGGAGAAGGCCCATTGCAGGTTGAAACCGCCGAGTTCGCCCGTGATGTCCACGGATTCGCCGACGAAATGGAGCCCCGGGACCGAACGCGCCTCTAGGCTACGCTGGTTCAGGCCTTTCGCCAAGATCCCTCCGCGGGCCACTTCCGCGCGGTCCCATCCGAGGACCCCGGCCGGCCGAAAACTCCATTTTTTAAGCCTGAGCGCGGCTTCCCGCAGGCCGCGATCGGTCACCCGTTCCAGGGGGCCGGAACCCACGGGATCGGAGGCCGCCCAGCGCTCCGCCAGCCGACGGGGCAAGCGGACCGAAAGCGCGCGGGCGAAGCCGTCCGAGCCCCGCGTCCGTTTCGCCTCCAGCCAGGCTCCGCTCGGATCCTCCCCCGGCCAAAAATCGACATTGATCTCGCCGCCTTCGCGGTAAACCAGCGAAGCTTGAAACGCCGCCGGCCCCCCCAACCCAAGATGGGTGAACAAAAGGGACTCCCGAAACCGGCGCCCTTCGACGGTCAACTCCGCCTCGCAGGTCAAGCCCTCCAACCCGCCGAAGCGCCCACTTTCCTGGGGAGCGAACTTGAACCCGGTGAGGGCCGGAACAAAAGCTTCGGTCTCCAGCCCGAAAGCGCGGGCCAAACGGGCTCCCAGGTCATTCGCCCCCAAAGCCGGATAACTCGGGCCGCCGAGGGCGACCACCACCTTGGGCGCCTCCACGCTCCAGTCCGCGCCCGAGGCGACGAAGCTTCCCTCGCGGCGTTCCAGCCGCTCGAGCCGTCGCGCCAAGCCCACACGCACCCCGGCCTGCCGAAGGTCCTTTTCCAACAGGGCGACCACGTCCAGCGCCGAGCGGTCGCAAAAGAGCTGGCCGTCCTTTTTTTCGTGGTAAGGGATGCCCGCCGCCGCGATCCAGGCTTCGACGTCATGCGGGCCAAAAAGGGACAGCGCTGAACGGGCGAAATCCGGATTGGCGCCAACGTAACGCCCGGCTTCGGCCCGGCGGTTGGTGAAATTGCAGCGTCCGCCGCCGGAGACCGGTATTTTGCCTCCCACCCGCTTCCCTTGGTCGATCAATGCGACCGTGCGCCCCCGCCGAGCGGCTTCAATAGCGGCCATGCATCCGGCGGGTCCTGCTCCCAGGACCAGGACTTCCACGTCGTTTCCAAAGATTCGCTCTTCGGGTCTTGCCGATCCCAACGCGGAGTTCCTTCGGTGAGCGTGACGTCTTTCTAGCTGGGTCAAGGCTTACATCCTACCAAAAGAACTTCCCCCGCGAAACACTGCCGTAGGCGTCCCGGACGAGCGCAAAGTATCCCGCATCATGAAATTTTGCATCAGAATAAGGTCTCCCCTTGTCCAAAGTTTACTAGGCCAGTGTCTAAAATCATCCTTCTTTGCCTCTGCGAATGGATGATTCTAGGGAAAGCTGGTCCCGGTTCCAGGGTGAATTTTCCCTTTGTCGCTCCCCAGGCCTTCATTCCCAAGGGAAAAATCTTGGCCCGATTTTTGCAATAATGTCCTTCGGCATTTCTCTAGGAGGGCAGAACCCATGGTCGGCGGAATCCAAGCGTTGGCGGCCTTGGTCCACGATTCCCGGGAATATAGGCGGCACAAAAGGGTGGACCTGCGGTTCAAGGTTCAACTTGTGCGCCTCAGCGACTCCAACCAAGCGGACTATTCCAGGTTGCGGGACGATCTCGGTTATACGGAAAATATCTCCGATGGCGGGCTGGGCCTGCGCTGGCTCGGAATGGACGACTCCGCATCGGGCCTCCACGAGGGCGACCAGGTTTTCGCGGAAATCCATGTCCCGAGAGCGGACCGTTGCATCCGTTGTCTCGGGCGCATCGCCTGGATCCACGAAGACCGGGGACACCATTTCAGGGCGGGCATGGCCTTCCTGGGCGTCAACCTTGACGACCTGGCGGAAGTCCAGGCGACGCTGGGAGCCCCAGCGCCAGTCGCCGCTTGACGAAAAGCGCTTTCCCTAGGAGCCAGCTCCATGCCGATGACCCAAGGGTTCGGGACCGCCGAACAATTTGTCGAAAGCGTCGGCAATCTGCCGTCGTTGCCTTCGATCGTCGAAGAAGTTCTTTCGGCGGCTTCCAGCAACAAAGATAACTTTGTCCAGATCGCGCGCCTGGTGGAACGGGATCCGGGTCTCAGCGCGCGCGTCCTGCGGGCCGCCAACTCGGCCTACTATTCGCGGATGAGCCGCATCTCCAGCGTATCCATGGCCATCGCCCGCATGGGAACCAACGAATTCAAGACGCTGGCTTTCAGCGCCGCCTTCATGAACACCTTCAAGGACCTGGACACGGTCCTCGACATGCGCGCGTTCTGGAAGCACAGCTTGGCTTCGGGAATGGCTTGCCGCCTGTTGGCCTCGCCCAGCCACCTGGAACCCAGCAGCCTGGGCGACAACCCTTTTTACGTCGCCGGCATGCTGCACCACGTCGGCATCCTGGTGGAAGCGATCAAGGAGCCCCTCCTGTTGGAGGAAGCCCGCAAGCAGGCCCGGGAACGCGGCTGTTCGCTGGCCGAATCGGAACGGCGCCTGTTCGGGTTCGACCACGCCGAAGTCGGCGCGGCCCTGCTCAAAAAGTGGCGTTTTCCTGACGAAGTGTGCGAGGCCGCGCTCTACCATCTCCGGCCGGACGAGGCTCCGCAGCATCAGCAGACGGTCCAGGTCGTGCACCTTTCGGCCATGCTCTGCCACGAACTCGATCCCACGCTCGACAGTTTCGAGGGCGTGGCCCCCTGGTTCTCCGAAAAAGCCTTCTACGATCTTGGCTGGACCCAGGACCACCTTCCCGCACTCGTGCGCGGACTGGGGGAAAGCATCCGCAACGCCGGGCTCTTTGGGGACGCCCTGATGGCCGCCTGAAAACCTGAGTCCGATAAAAAAGTCCGACACTAAAGAAAGGGGATCCCCTAGGGAGATCCCCTTTCTTTGTTTGGGTGCTGCTTTGGTACCTTGGCGCCCTCCGCCAACGGACCCAACCCCGAATACGGCGGACTAAGCGCTGGGTCATCCCAAGCGCCCTGTCCGGGCTTATTTCCCCCGCCCTTAGGTCAGGTACTCCGTCAAGGTTTTGGAGAGGTCCTCGGGCGCGAAGGGTTTGCACAAATACCCGTTGGCGCCGGCTTTCAAAGCCTCGGAGACCTGCGCGTCCCCCGTCTCGGTCGTGATGAGATAAAAGGGCACGCGGGCGGTCGCGGCATTGGCCCGCACCCACTTCAGAAGCTCAAGCCCGTTCATCTCGGGCATGTTCCAATCCGAGAACACGATGTCGACCTTTTCCGCGCCAAGCACCTTGGTGGCTTCGACGCCGTTGGAGGCCTCCGTCGAATTCTCGATCTCCAGCCCCGCGGACCGTAAAGAGCGCATCACCAGCATACGCATGGCGCGGGAATCGTCGACGACCAGCACTTTGTAGGACATGACACTCCTTCCCGCCGGCCCTTCCGGAAAACCCGGTCAGGCCTCCACGGTCAGTTGAAAGGCGAATGGTTCCTTTATTCCGGCAAAAACCATGTCGACGCGCGCCGCCCAGGCCACTTCAAACGCCGGGGGAGGCGGGTCCTCCCAGGTCGCCTGCACCAGATGGCAGCTCCCCTGCCCCTCCAGCCGCGCCTTAAAGCCCCTTCCAAACGCGGCTCCGCAGACGTTGGCCAATTCCCGCATGCCGTCGGCCACCATGTCGCTCAGCGGCCCTTCCACGGCCATGCCTTGCACATTCGGCGCCTTGACCAAATCCGCAGCCAGGATCACCGCTTGCCTGCGTTCCATGGCCAATTCCAGGAGACCCAGTTTGCCGCCGGGCCCCCGTATCTCGAAACGGGCGGTCAGCCAGCGCGCCAAGCTTTCGCCGTTACGCAGCCATTGGCAGCGTTTAACCTGGGAATTCCGGTTCAGGAGCATTCCCATGTCCTTGGACAGTTGAATCGCGGTGGCGTTCAAAAAGTCATTTCGGACGCCAAGCTTCGCGAGTTTAGGGTCGACCACGACGCACCTCTTTTTCCCCGTTAACGCCCCCCAAGGGGGGGCAAGCCTGGGCTCCTGTTAAGCCGCCTTGGTCGTTGTCCGGCCGCCCTCCGTCGCCGGTCGATCCAACTCCCCGGCCAATATCTTGGTGATCCCGGAAACTTCCTCCCCCGCCTCCAAAGTCCGTTGGGCGGAATCGGCGGTGCTTCCCGCCAGAACCGCAAGGTCGTTCAAGCCGGCGGAAACGTTCCGGCTGCCTTGGGCGCTCTGCGTGATCATGCGATTGAGGTCGCTCATGGTGACGCTCTGCTCCTCCACCGCCGAAGCGATGGCCTGTTGGGAGGAGTTGATGCGCCCCACGATGTCGTTGATGCGGGCGATGGCGGCCCCGGTTTCCACCGCGGTCGCCCGGATGGCCTCGATTTTCTCCCCGATCTTCTGGGTCGCCTGGCCCGTCTGCCTCGCCAGTTCCTTGACCTCGCCGGCGACCACCGCAAAGCCTTTGCCCGCTTCGCCGGCCCGTGCGGCTTCGATGGTGGCGTTCAAGGCCAACAGATTGGTCTGCTGGGCGATGCTCCCGATCAGCGTGCTCACCTGACCGATTTCGTTGGAGGAATTCTCCAAGCGCGCCACCGACTCGGTGGCCTTGCCGGCGATCTCCGCCGCTTCGGATGCGACCCGGGCCGCATCGGTCGTGTTTTTGGAGATTTCCCCCACGCTCGCGGAAATCTCCTCCACCGAAGCCGCGACTTGCTGTCCCGTCCCCGAAACCTGGGTCGCCGCCGCCGCCGAAGTGGCCGTATGCTCCTTGGAAGCTCCGGCGTCGCGGCTGAGGGCGACGCTTGTGTCCCTCAAGACTCCGCTGGCGACTTTGAGTCGTTCCACCTGCTCGGCGATGACCTTGAGCGTCCTCTGCTGGGCTTCCTGGATGGCCACTTCGGTGGTCACGTCCTGGGCCATCCATACGGAACCGCCCTTCATGTCGCGGTTTTCCAAAGCGAGCCCGACCAGGGTGCCCCAAAAGGTCGAACCATCGGCCCGCGCCATCTGCATGCGTCCTTCATAGCGTTTGCCTTGGGCGAGCAAGGGACCCGCATCGTGCGCGACCGTCGCCCAAGAGGCCTCCGTCGGATAGAACATGCGTGTGGATTGCCCCAAAATGGATTCCAGAGAATGCCCGAACATTTCGCACACCCTCCGGTTGCACCATTTGATGCGCCGGTCCTCGGTGTAAAAAAGTCCGAGTATGCTATGGTCGAGGATCAGGTTTTGGAGGCCCGCCTTTTCCTTGAACGCGAGCTCGGCCTCCATGCTGTCGTTGATGTCCTCGAACATCCAAACCGAACCAGCAGCAAGATTTGAAGGATCCAGCGCCTTCCCGATAAAACGGCACCAGAACTCGCTCCCGTCCTCGCGCTTGAGTTTCAGGACGTTCTCAGAACGCTTGCCTTGGCCCAACAGGGGATACGCCGAGCGGCCCAGTTCCTGGAAAGATTCTTCGGTTGGATAAATGACGCGCGTGGGCTTGCCGATGATGCGATCCACCGAGGTGCCCAAAAGGTCGGCGACACGTTGGTTCACCCAGGTGAACTTCCGGTTCACCACCAAGGCGGCGCCCAAGGTGCTGGCGGATAACACCGTTTCGTGGATCTTGGCTTCTTTGCCTTTCCACGGCCACCATTTCCACCCCATTGCCGCCTCCTAGGAAGTCCAGTACCGGAAATTCCGGTATCCCCTACCCCTGGATTCGTGCGGATAGGGCGGAAACTTTAGGGCGAAAGGAACGATATTTGCTTTGGGATTAAAGGGTTTTTAAGAACGTCCAAGAATACAGAAAGGCAATAAAGCAGAAGCGAAAGATTCGGAACGTGTCAAACTGTGCCAAACTGGATGCAACGGTGGTGGGTGAATGGTTAATATTCAACATCCAGCTGCCTGGATGTTGAACAATCGTTGTGGATGCCGCCCACGAGCTTCATCCGAACCGCTACCGCAAGCGTCCGATTCATCCGGACTTACCTGAAACAGTTTGGATCAACAATCCAGTTAAAGCAAATCCAGTTAAAGCGGCAGAACTTCTGCTGGTTCCCCCAGCGGCGACAGGTATTATCAGATTGGTTGAGTCAAAGTCATGAATTCGGCCCAAAAAGCCAAAGGAGTCGAGTCCGGCGCAGAAATCCCGGAGGTTCGCATCTACACTAAATTCCCAACGGCAAATGATGCATCGGCTTGAAAATTTCCGCTTGTCCACCAAGGTGACGTCTTCCATGCCGCTGTCGGTAAAGAAGGCTCGGAACCGGTGGAAGCGGTATTGATAGGTCTGGATGGAACGCGGACTCAAGTTCCGGACTTCAAGGTGGTGGAGCCAGTCTTGGATGTGGCTTTCAATGGATTTCACGGTTTTTCCTTTCGATGTGGTTTCTAGGACTGCTTGACTCCGGGGGGAGCATTCGGTAGACTTTTCGCAGTTACCCCCCCTTAGCTTCGGCGAAGGGCGCGAGGCCGCCGAAAGGCGGCTTTCGCTTTTTAAGGAGCCTCTTTGAAGACCATCGTTTATGTGGATGGGTTCAATCTGTACTATCGCGCCCTGCGCGGAACCCCGTACAAGTGGCTGGATTTGGACGCCTTATTCAGTCGGATGCTGCCCCGGCACGATATCGTGGCCATCAAATATTTCACGGCTCAAGTTACGGCCCGCCCCCACGATCCCCAACAGCCCGTCCGGCAGCAGACTTACCTTCGCGCCCTGCAAACTTCCCCCAAAATCTCGATCCATTACGGTCACTTTCTGAGCCACGTTGTTTCCATGCCCAGCGCCGATACGCCCGGCACGTATGTGAACGTGATGAAGACGGAGGAAAAAGGCTCCGACGTAAATCTCGCCACAAACCTCCTGGTGGATGCTTTCCAAGGGCGCTATGACGCCGCCGTTTTGGTGTCCAAAGACTCCGACCTCGCCGAACCTATCCGCTATGCGCGACAGGAGCTTGGCAAGGTAGTGGGTCTCCTGAATCCAGGGGCGCACCCCAGCAAAACTCTCTACGGACTCGCCACGTTTTATAAGGCCATCCGACGGGGCCATCTGGCCGCCGCGCAATTTCCGGACACGATCACGGATGACCACGGCACTTTCCATAAGCCGAAAAGCTGGTAAAGAGTTCGACGAGTGATTGTTCATTGGCATTGATACCTCACTGTTTCGTGGATTCGTTGCTTTCGTTGTCTTCCCGGTATGCCCGCAGCAGGTCTTCCGCCGCCTTCAGCGCCGCGCGTTCCAAGTCCCGCAGTTCCAGACCGCGCCGGGTGAACTCCGTTTCGAAGTTCCGCAGTTCCAGGCCCCGCTGGGTGAACTCCGTTTCGAAGCCGGGCTGTTCGACGCGCTTCGGGACCAAGCCCACCAAGCCCGTTTGCCTGCTTTGACCGCTTTCAGGGCGGCCTTGTATGCTTCGACGTACCGGCGATTCGCGCTTTCGGACTGCGCCGCTTGGTTCGTCCAATCGTCGAAGTCCCCGAAATCCACGCCCAGCAGGTCCGCCACCTTCCAGACATCCATGTTTTGATCCTCTCCACGCTTTGGAGGGGCACCTTTTGGCCCCCTTCCCGAATTTCGGCGGATCAGATCAGGTTGGCCTTCTGATCTCAAGCAAGATCAGAAATTTGTAGCTGGGCTTCAGGATTCCCCTTTTCTTCCAAGGCTTTTCTGGCGAGGTCCACATACCCTTGATCCAGATCACAGCCTTTGAAGGCCCGACCCAGCTTTTGGGCGGCTAAGGCCGTGGTTCCGCTTCCGGCGTAGCAGTCGCCCACAAGGTCGCCGGGGGCCGTGGTCGCCTGGATGAGCTTTTCCACCATTGCTTGGGGTAGCTGGCAGGGATGGCCCCGCTTTTCCGCGCTGGTGTTCTTCACCTGTTCGAAGTCCAGCCAGTCATACCCGACAGGTTTGTGGCCTTGGGCCAACCGTTCCCGGATGCGCGGGTCTTCGGGGTTGCGGTATTCCCCTTGGAAGGCTTCCGGGTTCACCTTGGGGAGCCCTTGGGCGAACCAGGCCCAGGCCCGGGAGGCTTTGCGCAGGGGGGCTCCGCCCGTATGGGCGTGGTACACCCAGGCCACCCAATCCACCTTGGTCAGGAAGTCCACCCGCGCCCAAAGTTCGGCCAGGGCTTCGGGGTATTGCAGATACCACAGGGAGCCCCCCGGCTTCAGCAGGCGTTTGGCCCGCGCCAGGACCAAAAGTTGTTCGTGCAGGTATTCATGGTCCGGAAGGGCGTCCCGGTATGTGGCGTACCGATATCCGACGTTGTACGGCGGGTCCAAGATCAGGCATTGGAAACTTCCGGCCTCTTGGCCCTGAAGCCAGTCCAGGGCGGCCCCCTTTTCGAGTTCAATGGTGGTTTGCATCCGTCGAAACCTTGCCTTTCCGCCGCTGTTCCGTGCCGGAAACCGCGCTGAATTAATTCCAGCGCCTATTTCCCGGCCCCTTTTTGCGGCCTAACGTTACGTTGGCCTTTTCCAATTTCAGTTTTTCCGGATTAATTAATTCCGGAAATTCGGGAAATCCCCGGAAATCCGTTTCCCGCTATTGGGCCTATTGACCCTATTGAGCCGCCTATTGGGGCTATTGGGCCGGGCCTATTGAAGCTCTTGCGGCTATTCCCGCTATTGCGGAATGAACGCAGGCGGGCTTGCGCTGTCGAAGCCGTCCAGGAGCCCTTCGAAGTTCCGCCATTCTTTGACCAGGGTTCCTTGAGCCCGGGCGTACAGCAGTTCCAGGGAGAGCTTCCAGCAGACCCATTTGCCGGTCTTCGCCCCGCTGGCCCCCAGGTTCACGCTCCGACTGCTCCCATATCGCCGCTGACCGGGCTTGAGCCCCCCGTCAAAGCCCTTGGAAAGGTACTTCGCCAGGTACGGCCCGGCCTGGGCCACGTTGGCCCGGGTGATGAAGACGATGCGCCCGCCGCCCAGGCGGTCCCAAACCTTCTTGATCCAGGCTTGGTCCAGGTATTGGTTCAAGAGGATATGCAGGTGGGCGTATCCGTTCTTTTGGGCTTCGATGACCCACAGGAACTTGAAGCCCTTGCCCTGCTTCCGGGTGAGGTAGGTTTGGAACTTTTTCCAGACGATCTTGATTTGCGGCCACGATTCCTCGGCAGTGCCCTTGGAAGGGTCCATCGTCAGCGTGAGGAAGCGGTCCAGCCCATGAGTTCGGGATTGCTCCACGATGGCCTTCTTGAGCTTCCTGGCGCGTTTGGCGGCGCATTGGGGACAGGACCAGGACTTGCACAGCAACCGGGTGGTCCGGTATGTGGTCCCGTTGGGGCCTTCCAGCCTCCCGCCCAGGCTATGCAGGCCGCAGAAGTTCCTTCTGGTTTTCAACTGTTTCATTTTGAGATCACCTTTGCCTTTCTGCTTGAGTGTTGTAAAGAACCGGCGATACCATGGTGACAAAAGAAATCCCCGCCGTGGGTACGGCGGGGATGGGGTCAGAATTTCGTTTTAAATGGCCGAGACAGGCTCTGGGCCGGTTTGCAGGGCCTTTGCG
>Ga0326728_10007258_pt1 | contig 28754 bp, 28 predicted proteins | sample MB3enrmetagenome_FD_207602 | JGI IMG/M metagenome (GOLD analysis project Ga0326728, IMG submission 207602) | Lab enriched peat soil microbial communities from McLean, Ithaca, NY, United States - MB31MN | ecosystem: Environmental > Terrestrial > Soil > Wetlands > Peat | place: USA: New York... | reverse complement strand
AGCAAGATATCGCAACCAACTGGGTCTCCGCCTACAAGAAATACTTCCATACCGATAAGCCACTCGCGAGCGATTCAAAGTCGGACGCATCAAGGGCCTCAGATCTCCTGGTCAGTGATTTGCTGCCCAATGCTTGCCGTCTGGGGCTCTGCCCGGGCTGGAGCTTGGGACAGACCCTTGGCCGTAAATGGATCGGTTCACCCTTCCTATTCGCTAGCATTGAATGTGTGGGTGGTTTTCACAATGGGCTGGGTTTTCTCGCGCGTGAAGGGCGATGCTTGCGAGTTCGCTCAAGAGGAAGTGATCTCGAACGTTGCCACGCCGCAACGCCCTCGGCCAGATGGCTAATTCGTGCCACTAAAACATAAATGCACTCCGAGTCGCTATGGAGCAAAGTGGGTAACATCGCGAGCCCAAAACTGGAATAGGGCCTGCAGCCGCGGTACCAGGAACGCGGACCTTAAAGGTTGGAACGAGAGATGGTTACGCGTAGGCGATCAGTTTCATTCCAAAATCGATTTAGCTGTGCAGAGACAAACATGCAACGAATCCCAGCAGGCCCAGAGAACCTCACTCATTGTTCTCTCTGTCCAATCCTTTGAATAGGGCGGAGAATTCAATGGAAAGCCCCACGAAACAGGGAACCTGCCATGATTTTGATTCGGCGAGAATGACCCATCGGCGCGGCATGGACACAGAAGAAATAATGCATGTCGTCGGCGCCGTCCATATGCTCCATCAAGATGGAATCTGCTGCTGTTCAACTTCGTTTTGGCGCACTTCACTCGAAACCAAAGAGATTTCATGGATTGTGGATTGACAGAGATTTGCAAATGGAGTTCAATGTAAATCTCTTACCGGCAATGTGTTGCAACTGGAGTCGCAACAAAAGAAAGGAGATCGCTTGCTTCCCAGCGCGCTTATTGCGACAGAATCGCAACTAGGAAGGTCCAAGGACGATACGGCAATCACCCGGCCTCCTCTACTAGAGGAATTGATTGCGAGCGGCATACGGATCACTGCCCAACGACGGTTGCTGATTGGCATCATGCAGGATGCCTCCCGCCATCTGGACGCGGCCGCCTTGCTGCGGATCGCCCAACAGCGCGATCCCCACATTGACCGCGCCACGGTCTATCGAACGATTGCCTTGCTCAAGGATCGCGGCTTGATCGATGAGTTGGATCTCATGCACATTGAAGGCGAGAAGCATTACTACGAGGCGAAGACGAGTCGCGATCACTCGCACATGGCCTGTTTTCGTTGTGGCGCGATCATGGAATTTGCGAGTTCGTCTTTTGAGAAGCTGAAGAAGGAAATGGCCGCGCAAAGCGGCTTCCAGATCCGGGTCGTGCGGCTGGAAGTGGGCGGGATTTGCCGACGATGTCAGAAGACGGCAAGTTAGGGGCTGATGTTTTTTTGCCGGTCTAGATGCGACAGAGTCGCAACTAGAGGAGCAACCAACAAAAGAACCACGGTGGGAGTTGGTTGCAAGATTTTAGATCGGTCCCCACGATGAAACCCTTTGGCGAGGATCGTGAGGACCGAAATCGACAACCTCGAGGGCTGACGACCGTGGCTATTATACGGGAACCAGCCATGGGTGTCTCAGGAGAAAAGCACAATGGCTGGAATTCGAATCGGCAATAAGTATCCCTATCTTTCGGCGCATCCTTTCCACCCCAGACTGCGGGCACAGAAGATACCCGTCAAAGCGCTCACATTGTGCTCGGGGTTGCTGATCCTATTCCCATGGCTTGCCGTTTCCGCGTGGGCTGGTGTGGGGGGAAGCATCTCCGGCACGGTGACTGATCCCAGTGGCGGCGTGATTTCAAGGGCGACCGTTGTCGCCATCAACACCGGCACGGCAATCCGGCAATCCATCGCGACCGACAACAAAGGATTTTATTCATTCGCGAGCCTCCCCGTCGGTCGCTACGATCTTGAGGTTGCAAGTACGGGTTTCAGGCCCTATCGGCGTACCGGGATCGTCATCGACGCCAATAGTGCCTTGACGGTCGACGCGGTTCTTCAATTGGGTGCGAGGCCCGAGGCCATTACCGTCGTCGAAAACCAGCTCCATGTTGAAACGACCAGTACCCAGGTGGGCGAGGTCGTCACCGGAGCGCAGATGACAACCGTCCCCTTGAACGGCAGGAGCTTTACGGACTTGCTGGCGCTCCAGCCTGGGGTTGCGCCGGTCACTTCCATCACGTCCGACACGGTGCAGGACGTGGGCGCGAGCGTGCTCTCTCCTTCCGGGGATTTGAATCCCGGCACGCTCTCGATCAACGGCCAGCGGGAATTTGCCAACAGCTTTCTCGTCAATGGAAGCGACGTGGAAGAAGACGTCAATATGGGAGCGGCGATCATTCCCAACCTCGATTCCATTGCCGAGTTTCGAATTCTCACCAATAACTTCGACGCAGAATACGGCGAGTTCAGCGGGGGACAGATTAATGTTGTGACGAAGTCCGGCACCAACGCATTTCACGGCGACATTTTTGAATTCCTCCGCAATACCGATCTCGATGCGCGCAATTACTTTTCCCCGAGTCGCGGTGCTTTTAACCAGAATCAATTCGGCGGAACGTTCGGCGGTCCGATCCGAAAGAACAAACTATTTTTCTTCACCGATTATCAGGGAACGCGCTCGACCCAGGGCGTGGATTCGGGAAGGATTCCCGTTCCCTCCCTGCAGGACCGGACGGGCAACCTCTCCGAACTGGCAAGCTCCTTTGTTACCACAGACGCCAGCGGGAACACGGTGCCCACCACCGTCAGCGGACCTTATTGGGCCGGCCTTCTCTCACAAAAGCTTGGTTACGCCGTCTCCGCCGGTGAACCCTACTACACGCAGGGATGCACTTCCGCCACTTGCGTCTTTCCCGGTGCCACCATTCCCCAAAGCGTCTGGTCCGCACCCGCCAGCAATTTGTTGAAGTACATCCCGTCCCCCAGCAATGCGAACAACACGTTTTCTACCTCTGCCTACAACCAAACACTCCAGGATGACAAAGGCGGGTATCGCGCGGACGCCAACACTCGATACGGCCTGATCTCCGCATACTACTTCCTCGATAACTGGTCGCAAGACAATCCCTACCCGGTCGCGCAGGGAGGAGCGAACGTTCCGGGCTTCAACGCTCTCTATACCGGGCGGGCACAATTGCTGGATCTTGGCGTCACCAAAACGCTGAGCCCTACCGCCGTGAACGACTTCCACTTTAGCTACATGCGGGACGCGAACGACCTTGGCAAACCGCTTGGGGGATTGGGCGTCAGTCTGGCCTCACAGGATTTCGAGGTGGGCGCGGGAACTCCGGGTATCGTCGCGCTTTCGCCCAAGACCGAAGGAGTAGAAAGCATTGGTTTCAATAGCTTTACCATGGGGACCAACACCAACGAGCTGAATCAGGCGGGCAATACATTTCAGTGGCTCGACAATTTCTCCAAGGTCTTCGGCACCCACACGATCAAGGCCGGGGGTGAGTTCCATTACGATCAGGTAAATGTGAACGCCATTGCCCAATTTAATGGCAGCTTTTTGTTCTTCGGAACTGAAACTGGCTCCGACTTTGCCGATTTCCTGATGGGGGTTCCCAGTCAGTACAACCAAAGCCAGTTGCAGGCCTTCTACGGACGCAACAAATACCTGGGCCTTTATGGTCAGGATAGCTGGCGGGTAAAGCGCAGCCTGACGCTGAATTACGGTTTGCGATGGGACCGCATCGAGCCGTGGTACGAAAAGTATAACCAGATTGCCACTTTCATTCCCGGCCGGGCGTCCGTGGTTTTCCCCGGCGCCCCGGCGGGCATTCTCTATCCCACCGATCCCGGGGTATCGCGCACGTTGGCGCCACCCGGCGATCATGACTTTGCCCCGCGCATCGGGTTGGCGTACGCGCCTGGGTCCACCGGTGGCGGCATTCTCTCCAAGCTTGTGGGCGCCCCCGGCAAGACGAGCATTAGGGCCAGCTACGGCATGTTCTATACGGCGATCGAAGCTCTGACGATTGGTGTGATGAGCGCCAACGCGCCCTATGGAACCACTTACACCAGCCCCGCGCCGCCACTGTTTGCCACGCCGTTTATTACCGCCGCGAGCGGTCAAAACCTGGGCCAGGCTTTCCCGGTTGCCCTTGCGCCATTGAACACCAGCGCCAGTCATCCCGACCCTGACGTCAACTGGGCGAAATTTGACCCTATCACAGGACTGCCGAACTACCCGACAAGTAATCACATCCCCTACACCCAGGAATTCATGTTCTCTCTGGAGCGCGGATTGGGAGATCACGCCGTGCTTAGCTTGAACTACGTCGGAACCCAGGGCCGCAGGCTTCTGGTATTAGAAGAAGCGAATCCCGGCAATCCCTCACTGTGCCTCTTCTTGAGTGACCCTTCGAACCTCGCCGCCGGACAAACCCCTTGCGGACCCTTCGGCGAAGACAGTCCGTATGTCACAGCCGCTGGACGGACCTATCAGGGAACGCGAGGACCGCTGGGATCGAATTTCGGCAGCAATGCGAACCAAGCCACCATGGGAAGCTCCCACTATAATGCTCTGCAAATTACGCTGCGCCATACGAGCAAGCGCCTCACCGTACTGGCCGGGTACACCTATAGCAAGTCGGAGGACCAATCTTCGAATGTGGGAGAAGAGATCAACCCCATTGAGCCGTCGCTCAGCAGGGCTTTATCGGCGTTCGATGTGCGGCACAACTTTGTGGTGAGTTACAGTTACGAAATTCCCTTTGAACGTCTATTGCACGCTTCCAATCGCTTCAGTCAGGGTTGGGAGGTTTCAGGAATCGCCCGCTTCAGCACCGGCTTGCCAGTAACCCTCGTCAATTTCGGCGACAATTCCTTGCTCGGGTCTGAACCCAACGGGATTAACAACTTTGGCGTCGATGAGCCCGATTACTCGGGTGGGCCTCTCGACATCAATCGCAATCCTCGCAGCGGGCAGCCCTACTTTAATCCCGCCATGTTCAGCGAGAACGCTCTGGGAACGCCCGGAACCGCCAGTCGGCGCTTTTTCTCCGGACCCGGAATGGCCAACTTTGACATCGCCCTCCTCAAGAACCTGCGTTTGACCGAATCGAAATCGCTCCAGATACGGCTCGAAGGCTTTAACGCGTTTAACCATGCGCAGTTCTTTGGTCCGCGAGCCGTGGACGGAAATATCGACAGCTCCACATTCGGCCAAGCCATCAAGGCGGCCGCCCCTCGCCTGGTACAAGCGGGCGTGAAATTTCTATTTTGAGGAGGGATGCCATGATATTTCGCACTCGTAACAATGAGAATTGCGTTTTTCAACGCTTGACCAAAGTTGCAAGATTCACGGGAGCACACGTCTTGCCATGCGCATTCCTTCTCCTGTTCCTCAGCACCGCGCTAGCGAATCATGCGAAGGCGCAGAGCGCAGACCCCGCGGACCAAGTCTGCCCGCGCTCCGCACCTGGGTCTCTGGTTCCACCGTTCAGTGATACCTATCGGGGCAGTCGGCGCCCGCCACCCATGGTGAGCTTAAACGACCTTGAGTCCGCACTCTTAGGACAGGCAGGAAGCTGAAAGGATATCGGTATATGAGGAATTTAACTCTACGCACGAACCTTTCAGGGGAGACCCGCAGTAACACCTTTGCACCTGTCCTTATTCTATGTGGGCTAGTCGCCGCTGGCATCGTAGTCTGGCGAGTGATCTCGACGGCCGGCAATCCAAATCCACTTGCGCCCGACACGAGTTCCTCTGCCGCGGTGCTCGACATCGGAGTGCTCGTCTTCCGAGAGGGACTCGAATGTGTGTTAGTGCTTGCCGCAATTACCGCCGGCACGGCGGGAAGCCGGCGACCTTCCGGTAATCCGATTGCGACTGGGGTGGGAGTTGCGCTTATCGCAACAGTGCTGACCTGGGTCATCTCCGTTCACATTATCGACGATCTCAGCCAGAGCGTCCCTGCCCTAGCCCTGCAGGCGGCCACGGGCTTACTCGCGATTGTCGTCCTGCTGGTAGTGATGAATTGGTTTTTTCACAAAGTCTATTGGACGGGCTGGATTTCACTCCATAACAAGCGCAAGCGGCAGCTGCTGGAACGTGCCGATGACCTGCAAACATCAAGGTTCAGACTTCTTCTGGGAATGGCGTTGTTAGGATTTACGTCATTTTATCGCGAGGGGTTCGAAGTGGTGCTCTTCTTGCAAAGCTACCGGCTAAGACTTGGAGACCGAATCGTCTTCTGGGGAGCGGCCGTAGGACTCTCTTTTGCGGGGATTGTCGCGGTCTTCACCTTTGTGGCGCATCGAAGATTGCCGTATAGGAGAATGTTGGTCCTCACGGGCATCCTGCTGGGGGTCGTACTGATTGTGATGGTCGGCGAGCAGGCGCAAGAAATGCAACTCGCGCACTGGATTTCGACGACAACGATTACCCCGCTTGCCCATCTCATCCCTCCCTGGATGGGATTGTGGCTCTCCGTCTTTCCGACGGTGGAGACGTTGCTGGCGCAGGTGACTGCCGGTTTTGTGGTTCTGGGTTCCTATGCTGCCGCCAATCGAACGACACGCCAACCGTCTGGGAACTCCGCGACAGCCGCTACCGCGAAGATATAACTCGGAGGCCGCAAAGCAGGCGAAAATAGATGGAGACGCGACCCGAAACGCATTAGCTAATCAAGGCTTTATCGACCGGAAGCAACGGTATGGTCACGTGGTTGGACCGCTTGGGGTCGTGAAAGCAGCGATCCGGTTGGAGACTCACTGCACCCCGGAGCCAATTCCAAATCGTCCGTCCCGTCAATCCAACCGAATGGCGTGGCGCCCAATTCAGAAGAGGAATGCCCATTTAAGGAGGCCGGGCTGGGAATCGAACCCAGCAGGGCCTCGCACGAGGCACTCAACGGGTTTGCAGCCCGCGGGCAGCGCCAGCCACCTCTTCCGGCCTCGGTCATTATGTCGGCATTCGTTCATCGAACCGCACAATCATCCGGCGCAAGCCATGCGAAGGGGATAGTGGACGGAAAGGTGTCGGAATCAGCGGCCCGGAAAAACGGCCCTTTCGGGCTGTCGAGGCCCCAACCACAGGGAGAACATGTGCCTCCCGCGATCGCTGAGAGGCTCAGCACCCAAAATCCGAGGGGCGATTACGTTCTGAGGCGATCAGGTATAGGTTACCGATCGGGCGGACAGTCCATACTGGAAATCCTGCATGATAGGTGGGATGGCTGGGGAGGCATCGAAGAATGAATAAATTGTTCCTGGGCTTGGCGGTCTCGGCGTTTTTCGGCATGTCCGCTTTCGCGGCGCTCAAGCCAGGTGATGAGGCGCCCGATTTCTCGGCGCGCGCTTCATTAGCCGGAAAGGAGTTCACCTATTCTCTCGAGCGCGCGCTGAAAAAGGGACCGGTGGTTATCTATTTCTATCCGTCTGCGTTCACAAAGGGCTGAGACCTTGAGGCGCACACCTTCGCGCAGGAGAAGGATCAATTCACGGCTGCGCACGCCCACCACCTCATTGACCGGGTTGGCAGGAACCAATTTCGTAACCGGGTCGACTCCCACGGCTCCCGGCGCTGGATAGTTTGTCATTCGTTTTCGGGCCGGTCTGGATATGGGGGCGATCCTTTGTATCGCAGTTGGATATCAACTCCCCGACCATAACCCGAAGTACGTTCGCATGTTGGGGAAAATCGTGATCGCCCGCCCCGTATCCGCCAGCTACAATTTTCATTGCCGGAAGATGACCGAACCGGGGTGCTAGCGAACAGGCTAATGCCGCGCCTGTAGGTGTGGTCAATTCGACGCTTTGTCCTCTCGAATAGATTGGTTTGTCTTGAAGGAGCCATGCGGTCGCAGGCGCCGGAATGGGAAGCACGCCATGCTCGGTTTCGACGGTTCCTGACCCGACGTTCAGGGCGGAGCAGACAACCTCGTCGATCCCGAGGAGTTCGAGCGCAACACATGCCCCAACGATGTCGGCGATTGAACCAGCCGCACCAACCTCATGGAAGTGTACCTCATCAATGGGCACCTGATGCACTAATGCCTCGGCGCTTCCAAGGCATTCGAAGGCAGCGATAGCTCGCTCCTTTGCGCGCTGTGGCGCCTCGCATCCTGCGATCATCTTCAAAATGGCGGGAAGATGCCGATGGCGCTTTGTTTCGACGGTTGCAACTCGAAATTTCGTGGCGCCGATTCCTTGCCGCTTCACCTTCGCGAATTCATACGTCGCGTCCGTACCCAAGCCTTCGAGTGCTCGGGTAATCGCTCGCTGGTCCGCACCGGCGTCTGCCAGAGCTCCGACCGTCATGTCCCCACTAATTCCTGAAAATGCATCAAAGTAGCAAATTCTCATAATCACCAATCATTTCCTTTGAATTCATATCGCGAACTGCGGACGAACATCCGACGATTCGTGGGTGCAATCAACGACGGAAATGTGGGGTTATTTCAACCTTTAGTCGCACCTGAAACGGTTCGACGGGGTGGAAAACGTCTGTGAGCGCCGGCGTGGCGGTTGGCGTTGCTTGGGAGACATAGGCATAGTCAACGTCGTGGTCGCGGCGGTTGAGTAAATTCAAAAATACGACCGAAACGCGAAATGTCTTGTTAATTCTACGACCGACCTCCGCGTTGAGCAGCGCCGTTGAGTTTGAGCGATAAATTGCGTCGGACGTCAAATAGCGCGGGCCAAAGTAGCGCAGGCGCAAACTCCCCGAAAAGCCTTTGAGATCGTGGAGGGTGGCGCCCGATGAAATCACCATCCCCACCGCTTCGGGCACCCACCTGCCACCCGGACCTTGGTCAAAGCTGGCGTCGACCGGGCAGTTCGAGTTTCTTGCGCAAAGATTGCCATCCGCGTTGAGGAACGTCGCATCATCGGGGTCTAATTCGGTAAAACGGGCGCGGGAGTCCGCCATGTCAAAATCAAAAGCCAAATGCTCCCGTGGTGTGTAGAAGTTCGCCCATTCCACGCCATAACGGTCGCTCGACTGTTCTGAGGCGACCGTGCCCCCGGTGTCGCCATCCTGCTCCAGTTCGGAATTACTGTGGAGATACCAGAGCGAAAGGGTGCTTTGCAGATGAGGGACGGCCAGAGTGCGCACGCCGACTTCCGCGCCTTTGGTTTGGATCAGCAGGGGAATTCTTGCGGTGGGCGTATCGGGGTAAGGATAGTCCGGCGAAACCGGCTCATAGTTTTGCGTTGCGCCACGCACATCGTTGCTGTGGAAACTGAATCCGCCCTGTAGGTAGAACTCCGTATCGGACCACGGGCCAAAAACCAAACTTGCCTTGGGGCTGGGCAGGAACTTGGTGGCCGAGCCGGAATTGCGGGGGTCAGTAAAGCTGGTGAGGACACCTCTGTCGTCGTCGCCGCGCAGGGCCACGACCGAGCGGAATTTGCTCGACCACTGGATTTTATTTTCCAGATAGAAACTTCCCAGCGTATCGGTAAATTTATTCACGGTCGTGTCAGCGGGCAAAAAGCCGTTGGGCTCGCCGGGATAGGGAGCCCAAACATCTTCCTTGTTCACCCGGATGCGATTTTCCGTCCGGTACAGGCCGTTGCTGATCCAATCGTTGCGGAGCTGCAGGCCGAACGTGGTTTCCACCCGGCGGCCCCACCATTGACTGAAAACCGTGTGGTGTGCGTCGAACCCGCCCACCCAGCGCGTGTCGTGCTGTTCGAACTGGTCGCCCTTAATGGGGTCATACAGGTAGTAAGTGAAATCGGAAAATAGGTCGAGATCGTAATAAAACCCGTAGGCCGTGATTTGCGTTACGGAATTTGCGCCGGTGTGATGCCATTCGCCCTGCAAACTATAACGCCCTGAATTGCCACCGTCAGCCGGGTTCAGGGCGCCGAGGAAACCCACGAGGGGCACGGCGTTATCGGGGATTTGATCGCTGGAGTTCCATTTTCCATGGTAACTACGGGCCGTGATGCTGAAACCATTGGCGTCTCCGCCCCGGCTGTAGGTTACCAGTTCGTTGAATTTGGCATAACCATCCGGATGCTTCCACGGGCCGTCATCGTAATAGGCCTCTCCCCCGACCAGCAAATTGCCCGAGCCAAGCTTTTGCGATGCGCCGAAGGCGGCCCGCCCATAACCATACATGCCGCCTTCGAGATTGAGGAAGGTCTGGGGCAGCGTCTTGAAAAACACCAGATCAGCATTGCCGGTCGAGCCATAGTTGCCGACATCAGCGTCATAAGGACCTTTCTGGAAATTCACCCGCTGCACAAACTCGTCGATGACGGTGTTCATGTCCGAGTACCCCTCGCCGTGCGCGTGCGAGGGCAGATTAAGCGGCATACCGTCAAGGAAAGTGGCGAAATCTGTGCCATGGTCGAGATTGAAGCCGCGCAAGAAATATTGGTTGGCCTTGCCGCCGCCAGCGTGCTGAGTGATGATGAGGCCGGGTATCGTCTCCATAACTTCTCCCGCACGAAGAATCGGACGATCTTGGATTTCCGTTGCGCCCACTGTTCCCTGGGTGGCGGAAACGGCAATTCCGACAAGGTCATCCTCCCGGCCATTCACGGTGATGGTGCTGCTCACGGCGCTCACCGCCAGAGAGATGCGCAGCGGGGCCGGCGCCTCGGTGGTCCCAAGGGTAACAGGCGTTTCTTTGGTTGCAAAACCGGGATCGGATACGACGAGTTGATAATTACCTGGCGAGACTCCGCAAATAACGAAGGAGCCGTTTGCGTCCGTCTGTGCCGTTCTTTGTAGCCTACCAGTCGCGCTTCGAAGCTGCACCGTAGACCCGGCAATCACCGCGCCAGACGCGTCAACAACAGTTCCCGATAGCTGAGGCGGAGAGGTCCTATCACTCGTGGCGACGAGCGTATTCCCCTGCGCGGCAGCCAAGAGTGGAGTGACCTCAAACGTTTTTGCACCGGAGGCGACCGCTACTTCACCCCTCGCTCCGGGCACAGATTTGTCTTGCGCCTCGGCCGGTTGCCCGCTGACGCTGCCAGTGTTCGCAGCTCGCGCGGTGGGCGCGCAGAAAAAGAGGATCAAGATGAAGGCAAGTAAAGTTGGGAAGGAATGAGAGCTTCGATGAACTTTCACAAGGATGGTTCTTCCTATTCGCGGCACCCAGGCTCAATCGAAGGTGTGAGAGGGCGGCAATGAATTTCCACCCGTAGGGTGGAGGAAGAGACGATAACACGTTTTTCATAATCGTGCTACTAGTTATTTGTCACTTTGGGCGGGCGCTACTACGTAGACGTATTCCAACAGCCCATCACCTGTATTTGCGATGTTGTGACGGGTGGAGGAGGGAATGTAGACGAACTCCGGCGCGGTGAAAGGGCGGGCTGTCTGGCCTTTCAGCCGGGCCTCACCACGGCCGTGCAGAACCACCAGTGACTCTTCGTTCTTTCCTGTCGTGTGCCAGCCAACAGTTTCGCCGGGCTTCAGGCGAACGAATCCGCTGCGCATTCCCGCCGTCTGCGGCGACCCGTGCAGGAGCGGGCAATCTCCTTGCGGACACTGGAAAGACAAAACCAGCGCCTGGGGCTCCGGCGTCTGGGATGCGAGCGGTGAAAAGGTGCGTGTCAACAAAATTCCTGCGACGGCGAGGACGGTGGGAACGAAGCGCTTCATGTTTGCTCTCCTGGGCGGCCTGGGATTGCCGGTAGCACGAGTGTACACATCGTAACACATCGGGTAAGGGATTACCGTATTCACGTTGATAATGGAAAGAGGCCTCTTATCCGAACAAATGTCCGAACTCATCCCATCCCCAAAAGGCCATTTCACTGATAGTATGGGAGCAGTTTCGCAGGCTCGGTCCGCGCCTGAGGAGAGGTGATGTCAACGTTGATTCGAACTGGGATTTCGCTCGAAAGCGATTTATTGGAGAGGTTTGATCGGGTCATTCATAAGAAGGGCTATAAGAACCGCTCGGAAGCCATTCGCGATCTGGTGCGGGACTACGCCGTGGCCGAGGACGTGGAAGAAAACCGAAGGGTGGTCGGGACCCTGACCATGGTTTACGACCACCACCGCCCCAAACTCTCGGAGCAACTGATCGAGGCGCAGCACCATGCTGAGGACAAAGTGCTGGCTGCTACGCACGTCCACCTGGATCACCACAATTGCCTGGAAGTGATCATCATGCGCGGGCGCAGTTCTGAGGTGCAGCAAATCGCCGACCGGATCTTGAGCCTGCGGGGGGTAAAGCACGGGAAACTCGTTCTCACCACGCAGGGGAAAGACTTGTAGCGAGTGGCCACGGGTTCGCTGCAGCGACTTGTCCCGACCGTGCTTTTGCCGCATCGTCGCTAAACTTCAGGTCACAAAAACGGTATGACATGCGTCGGCGGCGCCGTGCAAGGGTTGGGCGTCCGCAGCAATTCACGTCTGTCCATAAATGCCCTCCCTTACTGGGTCACCAAATTGTGAATTTGAGCGAGGTGTAGCACGAATATCCAATGATTAGCAGAGGCACCAACATCTGCCAGCCAAAACCACTTCAGGTTCGCGGCGGAAACTTTAAGAGCTTGCGCTGAAGGGAGCGGCGGTGCAGGCCGAGGAGCTTGGCGGCTTGGGAGACGTTGCCGCCACAATCGGTCAGGACGCGTTGGATGTGCTCCCACTCGACGCGTGCCAGGCTTGGCACAGTGGAGGGTGGAACTGACTCGCCGGACTCTGTGGAATTCACTGTTTCATACGCCGCGAGAATCTGGTCAACGTCAACGGGTTTGCTAAGGTAATGGTCAGCGCCGCGCCGCACCGCCTCAAGCGCCGTCGCGATGCTACCGTATCCGGTCAAAACGATGATTGAGATCGTCGAGTCTGATTCCCGCAGATTTTTGACTATATCTAGGCCTGATTCCCCCCGCAGGCGCAGGTCCACGATGGCCAAGTCAGGCCCGGCGTCACGGGCGCGGGTCAACGCTTCTTTCCCCGATGCAGCAACGTGCGCCTCCCAACCCCGAACTTCAAACGCGCGGCGCAGGCGGTCGTGAAACACTGTATCGTCATCCACAATGAGCACAGCCAGTCTATCTTTTTCCGTCATGGCAATTGAGGGGCAATTCCAGAATGGCCCTGGTGCCTTTTCCCAGCTCCGACTCGAAAATCAGATTTCCGTTCAAGCGTTCGGCGAATAAGCGGACAAGAAAGGTCCCCAATCCCAAACCACGGCCTGGAGACTTCGTCGTAAAGAAAGGTTCGGTTATACGGTTGAGCGTCTCCGGGCTCATCCCACATCCCGAATCCTGAATGGTGAAACTGATTCTTCCGGAGTCGGACCTGGCCGCAAGGGTGACGGACTCGCCAGGCGGACTCGATTCCAAAGCATTCCTCACCAAGGCGGAGAGCGCCTGCCGAGTCGCACTTGGCGGCAGAAAGGCGGACGCCTCCTCCGTGACCTCGGTCCGTAGCAAGCCAGACTTCTCGATGGGAAGATCTGTCTTAACCTGTCCACAGATCTCTCGTAAAGTAATAGACACTGGCATCTCTCCACCAAGTTCGGCACTGCGGCCTCCCATCTGCCGGAGGATTTGACTGCACCTGTCCACCTCCGATCGAATCAACCGCGCGTCCTCGGCAATGTTGCCATCCGGACCGGCGCTGTTTCCCTTCAATTCCAAGTCCCGGGAAGCAACAGCGATGGTGGCAAGCGGAGTTCCCAACTCGTGTGCTGCCCCTGCCGCCAGTGTGGCGATTGCTGCCAGCCGTTCGTGATGCGCGAGCCGTCGTTGATACTCTGACGCTTCCTGCTCCTGGAGGCGCAATGCCTCTGAGACCTTGCCAATGAACACCGTAATGAGTAGGGCGCCCACTGTGAAGGCAATCCACATCCCCACCAAATGTGCGGAAAATCCTTCCGTTTCGTGGTGGCCTTCAAAAACCGGAACCCGCACGTGAGCCCAAAACAGCGATCCGAAACCCATGACCGATAATGCCCCGAGAGTCCATGTCCACGACTTGCTCAGCACCACGGCGGACAAGGTAATTTCCACCAGGTACAACACACTAAAAGGATTCGCAGGTCCGCCCGACAATGCCAGCAGAGCGGTGAGGCAGATGATATCGAAAGCCAGGAGCAGCCCCAGAGCGGGCCGCGCGCTAAATGGTTTCATGACGCAGTGCAACAAAACGTTGCTCGCCGCACTCACCGAAAGCGGAATCGCTAGCCATTCCAAGGGCAGCTCAATGTGGAAAAAGTAATGCGCAAGGAGGACTAAGAAAACCTGTCCAATGAGCACACCATCCCGCAGCTTGGCAATCCAGGGCAGGGCCAAGGTGGGAGCAAGCTCCCCTGTTGGACGCAAGTCGACCGCTGGTTGGTCGTGACGTCCCGTAACGCAGACCCGCATTCGCATTCCGTCAATTAGGCGATTTTGAAGTTCTGCCCGAGGTTGATTACGACTGTGCCATTGTCGCCAACCCACCTCCTCCGAGGAGTATCACACAATTCCGTAAATGCGCGCCGGAGTATATCGGCGTTTGGGAGGGGGTGCGACAATTTGCCGCATGCGACAACATGCCGCATCGACATCGGTTTGTCCTCCCGCTACGATGCTCGACTGGGCTTGCTGAAAACACCATTGGCAATTTGATTTGGGCGAGGGTTTCGCCAAAGCGCGGACCTCGAAAGGAGGACCCAGCATGAACGCACCTGACTTTTCACGTCGAGGTTTTTTTCATCGAATTGCTTTGGGGACTGCGATCGCCAACGCGGCATTGAGCACGGCAAGCCGCGCGCAGACGCCTCCCCCGGTCGGACGCTTCACCCTTCCCCCTTTGCCCTATGCCTTCGACGCATTGGAACCCTACATCGACGCGCGAACGATGGAGATACACCACGATAAACACCACCAGGCCTACGTCAACAACCTCAACAAGGCGATTGCGGCTCATCCTGAGCTGAGCAAGCAACCGGTGGAACAATTGGTCAAGGACCTGTCCATGCTTCCTGAAGATATTCGCACCGCAGTCCGCAACAACGGTGGGGGCCACGCCAACCACAGCCTTTTCTGGCTAAGCCTCGGGAAAAACAATGGCTCGAAACCAGTGGGCGAGTTGGGAAAAGCGATCGAAGCGAAATTCGGAAATTATGCCACCTTTCAGGAGCAGTTTACCAAGGCCGCGTTGGGCGTGTTTGGCAGCGGCTGGGCGTGGCTCAGTGTGGACCCAAACAAGCAGTTGATAATCGAATCCACACCCAACCAGGACTCGCCCTTAACCGCCGGCCGCCAGCCTTTGTTTGGCATCGACGTCTGGGAGCATGCCTACTACCTCAAATATCAGAATAGGCGTCCTGATTATATCGCGGCGTTTTACAACGTCATCGATTGGGAAGGTGTGAGCGGGCAATATCGGAAGCTTCTTGGCTAAAGGGAGTGACGAGGTCATGAGCATGCCGCGCGTATGAGCGACCTTTTCGCGTCAGACTTGCATCAGCCCGTAGTCGCTCCGATGGATTTACGAAGATCGCTTCGGGTAAGAAATTGCCCTGTTTGAGGAGACTTCCCAAACAACAGCTCGCGCGGTCGTAGTTCGAGCAAGGATCGACCATTCGAGCACGACCCAAATTATCTCAAGGAGGCAAATAACGATGAAGAAATCGGTGAAGTCACTGTTGGTGGGCGCCGCGCTGGCCGGTATCGTGGCGGGAAACAAAGCGTACGCACAGAACACAAATTCTACCAGATCGTTTTCCTCCGTAAGCAAGGGCCTGATCGCCGCCGACCAACCCAAGGAGAAACACGCCTGCAAGGGAAAGAATTCCTGTCAAGGCAAAGGCGGTTGCAAATCGGGGGACAACGGTTGCAAGGCCAAGAACTCCTGCAAGGGCAAGGGTGGCTGCGCTACCGATGGCTCCAAGCCAAAGGCATAGCAGCGGATCAACCAATCGCAAGGGTCGGAGCGATCGGCGCTGTGGCCTATTTCTTTCTCTCATCCGCGCGGCACGTGAGCCGCTGGGCAAAGTGTAGCGCTAACAGAAGGGTCGGCCTCACAGACTGTGCCAGCCAACCGCTTCGATGGTTTCACACAATATGGCGTGGGGATTGGGTTGCATGTGCCACACTACAACCACTTCCTGGAAAAGAATCGTTCAATCCAAAATCGGCAATTCTTCCGGCTTCCTGCTGTCCTAGCCCCACAGCACGGAGGGGCCCCAGTAACCATCCTGAGGCCTGGGAAACGGGCGCCTGTCCTCCCTTGGGCGCCCTGACCCTAAAAGAGCACCGGGTACCGCGTCTCTGAAAATTCGATGACTTGCGCACAAATTTCCTTGAGGCCAATTGACGTCGGGAACTCGCCTACCGGATCACCTTCCCGTCCGCTCATCTGGTGGAGAATTTCACTGGACCTTTCCACTTCCGAGCGAATCAGCCGTGGGTCGTCAGCGCTGCTCGCGTCTTTTTCCATTTCATTAGCGTAGAGTTCCAGTTCCCGCGACACCACGGCGATAGTGGCGAGAGGATTGCCAAGTTCGTGTGCAGTCCCCGCCGCCAGCGTGGCGATGGAAGCCAGCCGTTCATGGTGCGCAAGCCGCTGCTGAAACTGTAACGCCTCCAGTTCCTGGCGGCGCAGCGCGTCGGATACCCTCCAATAAACACGGTGATGAGCAGTGCACCCACCCAGGACTGCGACGGAAGTACCCGCCTGCATTCGCCAGCCCCCGGGAAGGAACGACTGCAGCAACTTTCAAGTTTCTGCGAGAGTCTGGGAGTATTCCTTTTCCTTGGGTCGCGGCTACTGCATAGAAACCAATGCTGTCAATAAACAAGTTAGCGCTTATGGGCGCGAGGCCTGGCCCACCTGGTCAGTGCAACGAGAACCATGAAAGCATGAACGATCCTTAACTCACTGTGATACCCTAAACTCCGTTTCGGAAGGCTGCAGCTCAGCCGTAAACGAAACAGCAAAAACTACAGGGAGGTTGCATATGAATCGACGTCAAGTTCTTGGCGGGGTTGGTGTTCTCGCGGCGACCGCTGCCGCAGCACGACAGGGTCTCTCTGGGAGTACGGTCGGGATTGTTGACCGACCATTAGTGGACGCTGCCAGCGATTGTGTAAGCAAAGGACAGGTGTGCCTGAGCCATTGCCACGAAATGCTCGCAAACGGCGACAAATCGATGGCTGCATGCGCCAAGAGCGTTAGCGAATTGCTGGCGGTATGTGGTGCGTTGCTTGCCCTCGCCGCTCAAGGCGCCCCCTCCCTTCCCAAGCTTGCAGCCGTCGCCTTCGACGTTTGCACGCGCTGCGAAGCCGAGTGCCTCAAGCATGCACAGCATCCGCCCTGCAAGGACTGCGCGGATGCGTGCGTGGCCTGTGCAGCTCAATGCAAGAAAGTCGCCGCCTAAGCCTGGGAATTTCAGTACGTCCGCGTCATATTAAGGTCGGTCTTTTCGCCGCAACGCCATCGCGCGGAGTTCTCGTAGTAAAGCCGCTTCAGCGTATCGGACGGTGACGGGTTCCGTTGTTCCGTCATACGGATGTGTACGTTGTTTTGGGTTGCTGAAAAACTCTATTCGAAGGCCCGTCTTTTATCACGTCCACGACAATACTTTCCTTTAACATTCCTTTCTCAGTCTTACACAAGCGGCATCGCCGGAACAAGGCAGATCGGCAGGTCACGGACGTGCGACAATTTGCCACATCGACACCGAGGACGCTTTTCTTTAGGATGCAGCCTTGGGCTTAACGTTAAAGTCTGTCGCGCAACTTGACTCCTGAATCCGAAAATGAGATGGCCGCGAGGTTGAACAACCCTCGATGTTGAGGGCTTGGCTTAAGCAGAAGGCTTCGCCAAACGGAAACCCTGCCACGGACAAACAAGTGCAAATTTCCGAGGAGGAGAGAAGACCATGAAAGCAGCAGACCTAACCCGCCGGGGATTCTTCGGCCATTTGGCGCTCGGCGCTGCCTTGAAGGGTTCCATCGCCAGGGAGGCCAGTGCCGCGCAGAGCCCTCCGGCACCGAGCGGGCCCTTTTCACTCCCTCCCTTGCATTACGCCTTCGATGCATTGGAGCCCTACATCGACGCGCGAACGATGGAGATCCACCACGATAAACACCACCAGGCATACGTCAACAACCTTAACAAGGCGATTGCGGCTCATCCTGAGCTGGGCAAGCAGCCGGTGGCGATGTTGGTCCAGAACCTGTCCACAGTCCCGGACGATATTCGCACCGCAGTGCGTAACAACGGCGGGGGGCACGCCAATCACAGCCTCTTTTGGCTAAACCTCGGGAAGAACAATGGGACGAAACCAACCGGCGAGCTGAGCAAAGCGATCGAAGCGAAATTCGGAAATTATTCCGCCTTCCAGGAACAGTTCACGAAAGCAGCCTTGGGCGTATTTGGCAGCGGCCGGGCATGGCTCAGCGTGGACGCGAAAAAGCAGGTGTTAGTCGAATCCACACCCAATCAGGAGTCGCCCCTAACCGTCGGCCGCCGGCCCGTGTTTGGGATTGACGTTTGGGAGCACGCCTACTACCTCAAATATCAGAACAGAGGTCCTGATTATATCGCAGCGTTTTACAACGTCATCGATAGGGATGGTGTGGGCGAGCGGTATGGGAGGCTCTTCGAGAATAAGGGGTGACGTGGCCATGACCAGGGCGGGTCTGACGGATCATTGCACACCAGACACGCAACAGCCGGAAGCGCGATCTTTGAGTAAGGCATTGCCAATCGGCTTTCTGCTCGTGACAGCGCTGAGCATTCTGGGCGTCCTGGTCTACCGGTCATGGACGAACCCTGCCAACGCCAAACCGATTGGCCATGTGCAAGCTGACTACCCGATGGCGCCCAAGTTCCAGCTTACCGACATATCGGGCAGCCCTCTCAAGCTGAGCGATTACCTGGGCAAGGTTGTACTCCTGGATTTTTGGGCCACTTGGTGCAGCCCCTGCCGCTCAGAGATTCCGGGTTTCGTCGAGCTTCAGGAGAAGTACCGAGCCCAAGGCCTCAGGGTCATCGGAATGTCCCTCGATGATGAGGCGGAGCCTGTGAGGGAGTTCTACAAGAGATTTGCAATGAACTATCCCGTGGCCATTGCTGGCGATCCGATTTCGGAACTGTACGGCGGAGTCGAAGGCCTGCCGACCACCTTTCTGATTGGCCGTGACGGACGCATTTATGACACCCATATCGGCGCCAGGGACTCCACCTTTTTTGAGCCGACAATTAAACAACTGCTCGATGCCGGCCCGGGAGGGCCACCTCACCTCAACGGAGGCCAAAACGCGCCGATTGACGCGGAATCTGCCAGCGCGGACTCCGCCCAGCCGGGGTCAGACGTAAAGGAAGGAGCCTGCAAGTGTGGCTGCGCCATGAAAACAAAGCAGTGCAGCGGGACGAGCCCCATGTGCGACCGACGAATGCAGGCGATGAAGTAGTTATGACGGTGCTTGTCGCTGAGTTCTAAGACGTTCTCGAGAGGCACGCTGTGAGCGACCGGTTAGGGAACGTCTTAAGTTGACGGACCAACAACTTGGGTAACTGCGAAGCACTCCGATTCACCTAAAGGAGGAGTCTAATGAAACGTTATCTGCTGATAGCTGCATGCCTGACACTGTGTGTGGCGGCATGGAGTCAAGATGAGGGCGAATTTCAAAAATGGATGAAATCTGCCGGCGCAACCTGCGGCAGTCTGAGCAAAAATCTCAAAGCCGGGAACGGCGAGGCGGCCGCTGCTGATGCCCATAAGCTGCACGACGCGTTCGACGAGATGCATGGCTTTTGGGAGAAAAAGCACTTAGATGACGCCGCTAAATTTGCGCTTCAGGCCCGGGACGGGTTCGGCAAAATTGCCGAAGAAGCGTCAGCGGGCAAATTGGACGACGCTTCCGCGACGTTTAAGGAAACCACGGCCAATTGCGGCGGCTGCCACAGCGCGCACCGCGAGAAGGCAGCGGACGGCTCCTTTAAGATTAAGTAAGAGCAGCTTCCGGAATGATCCGATCAACGTCGCTACCAAAGCGCCAAGGGCTCCAAGGAACATTCGTCCTGGCGGGGCGTACCTGTGTGCCTGAAGGGGTCAATTCGTCCGGCGCAGATGCGAAAAATAGCATCCCTGTTCGCTACGCTCGCCGTCGACCCTACGCTTTGAATGGCCGGTGGGCGAAAGTCAGGTTAACGGCTCGTTCGGATATCTGCGCCCCATCGGGTAGATATGGCTATTTCGAATGCGAGGGAAACTGAATTGAAATTCGCCGCCGCCGTTCCGCTTCTATCGAGCACGATGCCGCTGACGCCCCAGCAAAGCGCCGAGGTGAAGAGGCTTGAGGATTCACTGCTCGCTCCTTGCTGCTACACCCAATCCATCGCTCAACAAATGAGCGATGCGGCAGAGCAGATGCGCCAGCAGGTGACCGAAATGGTCGCTTCCGGAATGAGTGACAAGGAAATCATTGAACATTACCGGGCGCAGTATGGCGACCGCATTTTGGTTGTACCTGACGGCAATACCGGGCAGGTGCTCTTTGCATTCCCCGTAGTTGTATTCATCGCATCCTCGGGAATTCTCTATTTCTTCCTGCAGAAATTGCACCGGGCAAGGCGTTCGTCACCCACTCCTGGACTCGCTGCTATAGATGGGCGGGCACTGCAGGCGATGAAGAAAGAGATGGAAGGATTAGGTGGAATCCCTCAGTAAACATGGTGTCTACGACGGCAAAAGCAGTCCCACTTGAACGGGATGGCAAGGATCAATCCGGTCAGTTACTGCGCCGACTCAGCGACCTGCCTGTTGGCGAAAGCGCCGAAGTTCGGAATATTGCGAAACAAACACCGCACGCAGAGCAGTTGGAGAGCTACGGCTTCGTCCCCGGAGCGCAGGTAATCGTTGAGAGAACCGCCCCGCATGGGGATCCAAGAATTTACCGATTGGATGGACAGCTCATCGCAGTGAGGCAAAAGGATGCACAAGGGATACTGCTTGTGCGCGAAAAGGAATCATGGAACGGCAAGCCACGTTAGTGGAAACCGGACAAGCGGCACTGCTGGGCGACGCCCGGGCGCTTAAGCCGCACGCAGTCAAAACCGTAGCTCTGGTTGGCCCGCCAAATTGCGGGAAATCAACGCTCTTCAATCGGCTGACAGGCCTTCGCCAGAAGATTGCAAATTATCCCGGCGTAACGGTGGAATGCCGCACGGGCAATCTGGCAAAGGCAAAATCCGTTTCTCTCCTCGATCTTCCTGGCGTCCGCTGCGAATCGGCGAATTCCGAAGATGAGGAGGTGGCATGGAGTGCATTGCGCGGCAAGTTGCCCGGCGTGCCGACTCCTGACGCCATTCTCCTGATTTTTGATGGAACAAATTTGAGCGCGCATCTTCCCCTGGCGTCGGCAGTGCTCACGCTTGGGCTGCGCACGTTGGTGCTAGTGAACATGGCGGACACGCTGCGTGATCGCAGCGGATTTGTGGATATTCACGCACTTCAGGACTTACTGGGACTGCCGGTTGGGTTGATCAGCGCGACTGAAGGCACGGGACTCAATGCCATTGACAAATTTCTGGGCGCGGGGGGTGGCCGGAGCGCACCGGCACTGCCGCCAATTCTACAGAGCGCGGGACACCGCCGCTCATGGGCCAGAGGTATCGCCGAACGGGCAAAATATCGGGCTCCAAGGGAATCACTCTGGAGCAAGCGCTTGGATTCCATCTTCCTCCATGGCGTATTCGGACCGTTGATTTTGCTGGTTGTGACGGTGTGTGTTTTTCAGTGCGTGTTTGTGGTGGGGGAGTTCCTGGGCAATGGCATTGAGGCTGGCTTGGACTCTGTGGAAAGGCTGGCGCGCCCCTGGATTGCCAATCCGATTCTCCAATCCATCGTATGGGAAGGATTGTGGAAGGGCACGGGTTCGGTGGTCGTGTTTCTTCCGCCCATCCTGCTCCTTTTCTTGTTCATGGGGGTGATGGAAGATTCCGGCTATCTGGCAAGGGCGGCGGTGATTTCGGACCGCGTCATGGCGACGATTGGCTTGAATGGAAAGTCTTTCATCCCTCTCCTGGCAGGTTATGGATGCGCCGTCCCCGCGATTATGGCGGCCCGGGTTATCGGTGGCACAAGGGATCGCCTTGCAACCATCTTTGTAATCCCCTTTATGACCTGTTCCGCCCGCTTGCCGGTCTACACGCTTTTCATCGCCGCACTTATTCCCGCACAACCTGTGCTCGGAGGATTGATCGGCTTGCGAGCCTGTGTGCTCTTGAGCCTGTATGCTTTGGGTTTTCTGGCTGCGGTAGCGACTGCAAAACTGTTGAATTCCACCATCCTCGACCGATCCACGGTTCCCTTTGTTCTTGAATTGCCGGAATACAGACTGCCTTCCATCAAGTCACTTGCAATGCTGCTTCTGGAACGCGCACGCATTTTCTTAACCCAGGTGGGCACGGTTGTCCTTGCCGTCAGTGTTGCCATCTGGGTCCTGACCCACTTGCCGATTCACGCAGGCCACATGGCGGGGCTGGACGCGAGTTACCTGGCACATGCCGGCCACTGGAGCGAGCCGGTGCTTCGGCCTTTGGGCTTCAATTGGAAAATTGGGGTTGGGCTGCTGACCTCGTTTGTCGCCCGCGAGGTGATGGTGGGAACACTGGGAACAATCTATGGGTCGGCGGCCGGTTCCCATTCCATGGGATTGGCCGCGGCACTGCAACGGGACATGACTTTGTCCGGCGCCATGGCGCTCATGGTCTTCTTCGCGCTTGCGATGCAATGCACTTCCACATTCGCGACCGTAAAAAGAGAAACCAACTGTTGGAAATGGCCGACGCTACAGTTCCTTTACATGGGTGGACTGGCGTATGCGGCGGCCTGGGCCACGAACCTATGTCTCACCTATTTCTCTTGATGAAGGTTCTCTCGAAGGTTTGAAGCAGCTCATTCCATCAGGTGAAGGTAAACAACTTAAGGAGACTGGAGCAACCGATGAAAAACATCAGCCGAAGGGCGGCGGTTCAATCGCTTGCCTTCTTGCCTGCTTTGACCGCTTCCGCTCTTCAGGAGTCTTCGCCCGCAGAACAAATTCGTGACGTCTGGAATGGAGTCTATTCCAAGGAAGATTCGGGCATCCCCACTTTCCCCAATCGTTTCCTGGCGGAGATGGTGCGAGGCCGCAAGCCCGGCCGGGCGCTTGACGTCGGAATGGGGCAAGGCCGTAACTCCCTGTTTCTGGCGCGCCTGGGCTGGGAGGTGACCGGCATCGACGTTTCCGATAAAGGGATTGACCTCGCCCGAAAAGAAGCCGCGCGGTTAAGCCTGAAGATGAATTACGTGCTGTCCGATATCTCGGCGTTCGATGTGGGCAAGGATCGGTGGGAGCTGATAGTCGGTGTCTATGTGGGTAGAGAGATTCTGTTCCAAGCTTCTCATCTCACGAGCGGACTCACTTCCGGAGGACTGCTGGTCGTGGAGCATTACCGTCGCGATGTCGGTCGAATTTCACTATCCGGGGGCAGGCTCGGCTATCCGGTCAACGCGCTCCTGGAGACGTTTGTCCCATCCCTCCGAATCGTCCGGTACGAAGAGGTGCTCGATTTTCCCGACTGGGGTGACCAGGGGGAGAGGGCGCCGTTGGTTCGCATGTTGGCACGCAACGGGTAGATTGATGACACTTCGCAAACTCGCATATCTCAGCCTGATGGCGACGGTGCTCGCCATGGCCTGCCGCTCCGGCCACAAACACTACGCGCTGCGTGGACAAGTCATGGATAAGAATTCCGCGACCAGCGAGATCACCGTGAATCACGAGGAAATTCCTGGTTTCATGCCCGCCATGACAATGCCCTATAAGGTGAAAGACCCCGCCGTAGTCGAGGAGGTTGAGCCGGGGGACAAAATTGCCGCCGAAGTCGTCCTCAATGACGACGGCAAAAGCTATTGGCTCGAGGACGTCCGCATCACTGACGAAAGTGCGCGCAAGTCCACGCCGCCGCCAGCTCCGTCAGAGCGCCTCGACGTGGGACAGCCCGTACCAGACCTGCCGCTTGTCAATCAGGACGGCAAGACCATTCACTTCAGCGATTTCAAGGGCAAGGCTGTGCTTTTGACCTTCGTATACACGCGCTGCCCGATGCCCAACTTCTGCCCCCGGCTGAGTAGCCAATTCGCCAGGATTCACGACGACCTGGCGAAAACTCCGGACCTCATAGCGAAGACCCACTTGCTCACCGTCAGCTTCGATCCTAAGTACGACACTGCGCCTGTGCTTCGCCGTTACGGATTGGCCTACCTCGACAACGACACATCGGGTTTTGCACAGTGGGACTTTGCCTCTGCCGCTCCCGGCGACCTGCGAGCGTTAGCCAACGCTTTCGGGCTGCTCTACTTCGAGCAGGGCAACCAAATTTCCCATTCGATGGACATCGTGCTCATTTCTCCCGCGGGAAAAATCGCCAAGTACTGGGCCACGGATTGGACTGAGGCGGAATTGGAAGATGCCTTGAGAACAGAGGCCACTGCTGCGCCTGCCCGGCAAACCGTGCAGACCGGAAGGTTGCAATGAGTCGACACCTCGTTCCCTATGTTCGGTGGTGGTGGTTGCTGGTCGTTGCCTCAGTGTTGGCGATTTGGCCAACTTGCCGCGACCGGCAGGCCAGCCAGCGGGGCGAGGAACTCTTCCAACAACACTGCGCTATCTGTCACGAGGCCTCGAACCTGGACCTGAAGAAGCAGCCTCCTAAACTCGAAGGGCTGTTCCAGTCGAAGACGCTCCCCAGCGGCGCACCGGTCACCGACGAGCAGGTTCGCAAAACCATCATCAATGGGATTGGCACCATGCCAGCCTTCGACCAGCGCTTAAGCACCGAGGACGTCAACGATTTGCTGGCGTATCTTCATCAGCTGAAATGACTTGTGCCTGTGTGACAACCACACAATGACGTTAAGCGAGGTTCCCTCCGAGCCGGCCAGCCTCCGCGGCAAATGGTAATTCGTGCCTTCAACCCTGCCCCCGGTCGGCTTAGCTGATTTCATCCTTCCAGTACGACACAACCCCAAGAGTTAGACGAGATCGGGCCCACTGTAAGGGGGTGCGACAATTTGCCGCATCGACACCGAACCCTTGTCTCGTTAGTCTGATTATTTGGGCTGACAAGAAAATCCCTCCTGCAATTTGAGCGCTGTCGGCAGGTCCATCGCTGACTCAAAAGGGCTATGTGTCTAGAATGGGGAGGTAAGTTGGATGTGTAAGCTCGGGCTATCACGACCAGTTCGATGGGTTGTATTGGTTGGCATTTGTCTGTTTGTAGTTTCCAATTCTCGCGGACAAGTAGCTGGAGGCGCCAGTGTCAGCGGCGAGGTCATCGACCAGCAAGGGGGAACGATTCAAGATGCCACCGTAATCCTCCTCAACAGTGCCGCGGTGCGCCTGCAAGAGACGAAAACCGATCAAAGCGGAGCCTTTACGTTTCGCAACCTCAGCCCCGGCGACTATGTGGTGGACGTCGAGAGGTCCGGCTTCTCTGGCGTCCACAAGAGCGTGACCCTTGCCGCCGGGCAGGTAGGGACACGCGTATCTATCGAATTGACGGTTGCGGGTCCAGGCCAGCAGGTGACGGTAAGTGCGGAATTGGGGTCATTTCGGCCCGACGAATCCTCGACGGCGACGAAGACCAACATTCCGCTCAACGAGATTCCTCAGGGGATTGGAGTCGCCAATCAGGCCGTCATTCAGAGCCAGCAGGACATCCGCTTCGCCGACGCCAGCGAAAATATCAGCGGCGTGAATCGTGACGTGCTTGCGGCCGGGGATATTGGGAGCGCGCTCACGATTCGCGGGCTCCCTCTCGGGGTATTCAGCAACTACTATCGCGACAGTTTTGCTTTTGACGGGATGGTCCCGTCGGACACGACAGATGTCGACCGCGTCGAAATTCTGAAGGGACCTGCCTCCGTTCTTTACGGTCGCGCCGCTTCGGGGGGCATCGTCACGCTGATAACCAAGGAGCCGCTGCCGGTTGCACACGGTGTCGTTTCATTCCAGGCGGACCGATATGGGAGTGTGAGGCCGACGTTCGACATCACCGGCCCGATCGTCAGCGGCGGTAAACTCCTGTACCGCCTGAACGGGGAGTTCGCGGACTCTTCCAACTTCCGCGACTACTTCCATGACCGCCGGTTTTTTCTGGCCCCGGCGCTTACCTGGAAGCCGGACGACCGAACGGCCATTCGGTTTCTCATCGAGTATCAGCACGGGGCGACAACCACCGACTACGGTATTCCTGCACTCGGAGATCGGCCTGCTCCGGTCCCGATCAGCAACTATTATGGGGAGCCGTGGCAGTGGTCACACCTTCAGAGCGAGGTGGGCAGCGTTGATTTCTCCCGCATCCTCGGCCGCCGGTGGGTGGTGCGCAGCCGCTTTCATGCAACACTCGTCGACTGGAATTATCTGGATACGAGCGTGGGTTATCTCGAGTCCGACAACCGCACCCTCGCCCGATATTCCGAGGACGCCGCCTATCCGCTCCGCTTCTATGACTGGCAGACCGACCTGACAGGAATCTTTAAGACCGGCAGGATCGAACACAATTTCCTCATTGGGTTCGAATATGGGAGACAATCCGTCGTGCAGGACGCCATCTTCAGCGATGCACCCCCCATTGACCTCTATAATCCGTTTCCGTTTAGCATGACACTTCCGAGTCCAAGCGTGCTCACGGACGAATTCTTCAACCCCTCCTCACCGGATTATTTCCCGATCGATGGAACTTCGCGGCTCATGACGCACGGCGGATATATCGAGGACCAAATCAGTCTGCTGCCGGGACTCAAGGTGGTCGCTGGGAGTCGTTTCGAAGGGTTCACGCAGCGATACGATGAAGTAATCTACGACACCCACAATCGCCAGGACAATGTGGCCACACTACCACGCATCGGCGTCACCTACCAGCCGATAGAGCCGCTCACTTTTTATGGAAGTTGGAGCCGCAGTTTCAGTCCCACACTGGCGGCGCAGATCACCGCAGGCGGGCAACCCTTCGCGCCGGAGTTTGGCCATCAGTATGAAGCCGGAGTCCGTACTTCGGAGCTTCACGGCAGACTGTCCTCATCGCTCGCATTCTATCGGATTCGCGCCTCCAATCTGCTCATTACCAACCCCGGCGACCCGCTCGCCTCAATCCAGATTGGTACGACGGAATCCAAGGGCATCGAACTGGATACGTCCGGGCGCCTACGTTCAGGCTGGGATGTCACCTTGGCTTACGCGTATAATGAGGCACGAATCGTTGCGGACCCGGTGTATCCGGTGGGAAACACCTTTCAGAACGCTCCCCGCCATAGCGGCAGTATTTGGACGGTCTACCAGATCCAGCATGGCATGCTGAGCGGACTGAGTTTCGGAGGTGGACTTCAGGCGCGCAGCTACCGTTTCGTGGACCCGGCCGATGATGTGGTCCTGTCCGGTTACGGCCGCCTGGATGCAATGGCCAGCTATGTCTTTGGCCCCTCCCATAAGGATGAGAAGCTTTTCAAATTAAGCGTCAATGTTCAAAACCTGACAAATCGCCGTTATTTTCAATCCGGCAACACACCTACGGTGATCTTCCCAGGTTCGCCCATCAATGCTCTGACGGAGTTTCAGGTGCGCTTTTGAAAAGAGAGGGACGGCAAGGAAAACCGGAGACGAGGTCAAAACGGACCAGGTTGTTGCTGGAACTAGCCCTGGTTGTTCTTGTTGGCTTTGCTGCCGGCTGCCACCAAACTCCGCCGAGCTTGAAGTGCGTTTTTGAAACGCGACCCCGTCCCGTGCTCGAAAGCATCGGCCTCACCGCGTCCTGGGATCCGACGCTCGCCATTGACACCGCGGGAACCTTGTACTTATTCGCCGTCTACAACGAAAACTCGAAATCGCGGCTGGGTCTGGTCATGTCCCATAACGGTGGCGATACGCTGGGGTCGTCGATTATGCCGATCAGCAATGCTGGTGTTTCCATCGGATCTCACGGCGAACAGAGCCCCAGCGTGGCCATGGCTCGGGGCGATATCTACGCACTTTGGCAACAAACCGAGCAGGATGGTTCGGAGGCGATCATGTCCGCCCGGTCACTCTCCTGGGGCGAGAGTTTTGAGAAACCCGTTCAGGTGTCGGACAAAGGCGTGGCCTCGTACAAAGGATTTCCCTCAATCGGAGTCGCGCCGAATGGGGATGTGTATGCAATCTGGCTGGACGAACGCGACAACACCGATTCAAATGCAGAGAGCTCTTCGGTGTATCTTGCCAAGTCGGTCGACCGAGGTGCCAGGTTCGGGCAGAACCTGCTTGTAGGCAGGCAAGCCTGTCCCTGCTGTCGTCCCAGTCTGGCATTTGGCGCTCGCGGCGAGGTCTTTGTGGCGTGGCGCCGCGTATTTCCGGGAGAGATTCGCGATCTCGTCGTCTCGGCCTCTCAGGACGGAGGTAAGACTTTCGCCGAGCCCGTCCGAGTTCATGACGACGGCTGGAAATTGCGAGGCTGCCCGGACTGCGGCGCGACGCTGGCAGAAGACAATGGTGTCCTGTCCATTGCATGGATGACCGAGGGCAGAGATGAACGCCCTCGCATCGAGCTTGCGCGCTCGGATAACGGTACAAGGTCGTTCAACCAACCTCTCGAAGTTTCCGCTGGAATATTAGACCCTAACCACCCGGCCATTAAAACCGCGGATGACGGAACCATGTGGCTCACCTTCCAAGGACGCGCCCCAACCACGAACGGGAATTGGGGCAAGATCCAAGCTTATGTCGTTCAAATCGACTCTCGCGGGACTCCTTCCGAGCCAGTTCCCATAC
>Ga0326728_10007256_pt1 | contig 28785 bp, 26 predicted proteins | sample MB3enrmetagenome_FD_207602 | JGI IMG/M metagenome (GOLD analysis project Ga0326728, IMG submission 207602) | Lab enriched peat soil microbial communities from McLean, Ithaca, NY, United States - MB31MN | ecosystem: Environmental > Terrestrial > Soil > Wetlands > Peat | place: USA: New York... | reverse complement strand
CGCCGCGAATGCCCGTCCAAAAGTCCACCGTGGCCTGGTACTCGAGATCGGTGCCCGGCTGCGGCCCGCGCGGACGCTGCGGCTGCTGCGCCCCGCTGAAGATCCCCGAGAAAATATCTTTGAAGCTGCCCCACGACGCCGAGCCCGCGCCCGCCTGCTGCCCCGGATGCTGCCCCGGCCCGCCCTGAAAGCCCGAGAAGTCGAAGCCGCCAAAGTCTACCGGCACACCGCCGCCCGCGCTCTGCTGCCGCGCATAGGCCTCGGCCGTCGCCGGGTCGATCTGGTCCGAGTAGAAGCCCACCTGGTCGTAGATCTTGCGCTTCTTCTCGTCGCTCAGCACGTCGTTGGCCTCGGAGATCTCCTTGAACTTCTCTTCCGCCCGCTTGTCCCCCGGATTGACGTCGGGATGATACCGCCGCGCCGCCTTGCGGAAGGCCTTGCGAATCTCCTCCGCCGTCGCCGTCTTCTTCACGCCAAGCGTGCCGTAATAGTCCTTGTTCTGTGTCGTGGGCATGGTCTCTTCGGACTCACTTCCTGTTACGCGCTACTGCTGCACTTCCAGTTGCGGAGAAACCGGGAATCTGAACCGGAGCCCGCTCATGCAATCTGCCTGGCCTTCAAATCCCCCGTCTCCGTTCGCGGAGCTGGAAAAACCTCCACCTCAATCCGGGCCTTTACTTCCTGGCTGGCCAACGCCAGATCATAAGACATCTGCATCTTCATCCAGAAATCAGGCGTGGTCCCAAAGTACCGCGCCAGGCGGAGCGCCGTATCCGCCGTAATCCCACGGCGCTCCCGCAGAATCTCGGATATCCGCGTGACGGGTACTCGCAATGCAAGGGCCAAAGCATTTCCCGAAAGTCCCAGCGGCGCTAGAAAATCCTCACGCAGAAACTCGCCGGGATGGATTGCCACCCCTCTTCGATCGTGTTTACGCGAAATGCCCATGGCCGGTTCTCCTTAGTGATAATCAACGATCTCCACATCCCATGCATCCTTGCCGTCCCATCGGAAACACACCCGGTATTGATCGTTAATACGGATGCTCCACCAGCCCTCCCGGTCGCCTTTCAGCTTTTCCAGGCGGTTGCCGGGAGGATTTAGCAAATCCTCAATCGCGCTGGCATAGTCCAATGCTTGCAATCGCCGTGCCGCAACCCGCGCAACATTGCCCCACCGCCGGCTCTTTCCCGTCAGGTAGACCGCTTCCGTCTCTTCATCGGCAAACGATTGAATCATGCTTAACGCTTATCGTAACACGGGAAGCGATAAGAACTCCAACTTCTTGTATGACCGAATTGCCTGAAGTGAGCTGACACGAAGCGCGGGCACTCCGTGCTATCTTGCCGGTATGCGAAAAATAGCCTTCGTGAGACCGTTCTCTTGCGGCTTGAACCTGCTCAGTCTCGTCGCGCTCGGCCTGGCCTGCCTGCCCGCCCTTGCGCAAGACGCAGGTTCAGCCGCCGCCGCCAAGGAAGCTCCCGCTGCCGCCATGCCCACCGACCCCAAGGAACTGATGCTGCTGGCTGCAAAGACAAACGGCCTAACCGGCCCCGACGTGCAGCCCTGGCACCTGAAAGCCTCTTTCACGGTGCTCGATGAAGCGGGCAATGCCACGGACCACGGGACCCTTGAGGAGTTCTGGGCCGGCCCGGACAAGTACAAACGCGTCTTCACCAGCGCAGCCTTCACGCAGACCCTCTATGGCGCCGGGAAGAGCGCTTTGCTTACCGGGGCGCAAACCGCGCCGCCGGGCTTGGTGGCCGAGATTCGACGCCAGTTCGTTGGCCCGATGCTGAGTTCAGAGGCCATTTCGCTTGCGGATTTCGATCTGCAGCAGCGCCAGGCGGGCGACCTCAAGCTTGCCTGTCTGAGGATGAAGGATGCCGCTGGAACCCCATTCGGCCCCACCTGGTGCCTGGATGCCGACGAACTGGTTCTGCGGATAAGCGGACCCACTGAGGGAACGGGGGTCGCTCATTACAGAACCATCGGTTTCCAAGGCCGTTTCATTGCCGGAGACTTGCAGTTTGTTCAGCACGGCAAGATGGTTCTAACCGCCCATCTCGACAGCATCGAAACCATACCCACAGTCGATGATGCAGTCTTTCTCCCGCCACCCGAGGCGACTCCTGCGCCTCCGCAAGCATCTGCCCCATCTTACGGGGTTTTTGTCGCGGGGGTTCTTCTCAAAAAGGTTCAGCCCGAGTATCCGCTCGCCATGAAGGACGCTCGAGTAACGGGAACCGTTGTGCTGAAAGGCGTTGTCGGCAAAGATGGGCATCTCCACAATCTTCGTTTTGTAAGTGGATCGCCCTTGCTCCAGCAGGCCGCCACGGACGCCGTGAAGCAATGGCTTTACAGGCCGTATCTGTTGAATGGCGAACCGGTCGAGGTGGAGACCACGGTCAACGTCCTATTCGCGCTCGGAGGACAGCCGGCCGGGCTTCCTTGATCGAAGCAATGAATCGGCTATGGGCTGCATTTGCTCCAAACCTCGTTGCAGTGCATTGCATTACCCAGCGCAATCTCCTTGCCTCTATTTCGTGGGGTGTGAAAATATTGCTCAAAGCATCTGCACATAATGGGGAGTCCAGTGAAACCGTGGATGAAAGGGCTTGTCGCAATCGTCTCCACCGTTACGGGGATAATCCTCATCGCTGAGAATTGCGAGTGCTTTGGCCGCTACGACCCCAACATTGGCGAGTTGCTCCGCGCCATTGCAGGGATCCTGTTGTTGGGCGGCGGCGCGACCTATTTCTGGGCCCGAAGCAGTTTCTATAAGGGTTGATTAGATTGCGACCGGGTATCGAGCGGGGCAAGTTCCTCAACGGAAAGATCCAATTGGAAACCTCGGTCAATTCCTTCACGACCATGTGCCAGAACTGCGTCGACGGCCTCGTCTTCAGTTTCGAAAACGCCGAGCACCGAGATGATTTCAGTAGCGGTCACGCTGTTCCCGTCATGTTTTTCGATAATGAGCTTCGGGCTCCATCCGAGATCGTACCGCAGTTCGTGTGCTCCCGCATCCAAATAGAATCCCTTACGCTTCTCTCTCACGATCTTCCATTCCTATTGTTCTCCGATATTCCCGCGGGGGCTAACGTCGCTAACAACGCTAGCCCTGCTCGCTCCGCTTACTTCTTCTCCTCCACGTCCACGTATTCGGCGTCGATCACGCCTTCGTCTTTCTTCTCGCCTGGAGCCGCGCCGTCCGAAGCTCCGCCGGCCGCCGGCCCCGCGGCCTGAGCCGCATTCGCCTTGTAGAGCACCTCGGCCAGCTTGTGGCTGGCTTTGGTGAGCTTCTCGTGCGCGGCCTTCAGCTCCCTGGTGGAGGGCGTTCCCTCGAGCACCTTCTTGGCCTCGGCCAGCGCCGCCTCGACCTCGGTTTTGTCCGCGGCCTGCACCTTTTCGCCGCTGTCCTTGAGCATCTTTTCGATGTTGTAGACCAGCCCGTCGAGCTGATTGCGCGCCTCGATCTCCTCGCGCTTTTCCTTGTCCTCGGCGGCGTGCGCGTCGGCTTCCCTGGCCATCTTCTCGACCTCATCCTTCGAGAGACCGGAACTCGATGTAATCGTGATGCGCGTATCCTTGCCGGTGGCGTTGTCCTTGGCGGTCACGTTGAGGATGCCGTTGGCGTCGATGTCGAAGGTGACCTCGATCTGCGGCACGCCGCGCGGCGCGGGAGGAATCCCGCCCAGCTTGAACTTGCCCAGGGTGCGGTTCTGCGCCGCCAGCGGCCGTTCGCCTTGCAGCACGTGCACCTCGACCTCGGTCTGCGAGTCGGCGGCCGTCGAGAAGGTCTCCGTCTTCTTGGTGGGGATGGTGGTGTTGCGCTGGATCATCGGCGTCGCCACGCCGCCCAGCGTCTCGATGGCCAGGGTCAGCGGCGTCACATCCAGCAGCAGCAGATCCTTGACCTCTCCGGCCAGCACGCCGGCCTGCACCGCCGCGCCCACAGCGACCACCTCATCCGGGTTCACGCCCCGATGCGGCTCGCGGTTGAAGAGCTTCTTCACAATCTCCTGGATCTTGGGCATGCGCGTCTGCCCGCCCACCAGAACCACCTCGTCGATCTTGTCCACGGTGATGCCGGCATCGCTCAGCGCCTTCTTGCAGGGGTCGAGCGACCGGTCAAGCAGGTCGCCGACCAACTGCTCCAGCTTGGCGCGCGTCAGCTTGCGTACCAGGTGCTTGGGACCGGTGGCGTCGGCGGTCACAAAGGGCAGGTTGATCTCCGTTTCCACGGTCGTCGAGAGCTCGATCTTGGCCTTCTCCGCGGCATCCTTCAGCCGCTGCAGGGCCATCTCGTTGCCCTTGGAGGAGAGGTCCAGCCCCTGCTCTTGCTTGAACTCGGCGATCAGCCAGTCCACGATTCGCTGGTCCAGATTGTCGCCGCCCAGGTGGGTGTCGCCGTTGGTGGACTTGACCTCAATGACGCCCTCGCCCACCTCGAGAATGGAGATGTCGAAGGTGCCGCCGCCAAAGTCGTAGACGGCGATGGTTTCGTCCTTCTTCTTGTCCAGGCCGTAGGCCAGCGCGGCCGCCGTGGGCTCGTTCACAATGCGCTTCACGTCCAGGCCGGCGATCTTGCCCGCGTCCTTGGTGGCCTGCCGCTGCGCGTCGTTGAAGTAGGCCGGAACCGTGATGACCGCCTGGGTGACCGTCTCGCCCAGATAAGCCTCGGCACTCTTCTTCAGCTTTTGCAGGATCATGGCCGAGATCTCCGGCGGCGTGTACTCCTTGCCCTGCGCCACCACGCCCACATGGTCGCCCTGCTGCGTCACCTTGAAGGGCACCATCTTCATCTCGTCGGTCACTTCGTTGTAGCGCCGGCCCATGAACCGCTTGATGGAGAAGATGGTGTTCTCCGGGTTGGTGATGGCCTGGCGCTTGGCCACCTGGCCCACAAGCCGCTCGCCGCTCTTGGAGAAGGCGACGATCGAGGGCGTGGTCCGGGCGCCCTCTTCGTTGGGAATCACTTTGGGCTCTCCGCCCTCGAGAACGGCGACGCACGAGTTCGTGGTGCCGAGGTCAATGCCGATAATCTTTGCCATGGTTGGTCTCTCCGCGTGCTGCTAGAAATCTCCGACTCTCTTAAGATGCATCATTGAGTGAGGTAGTGTCAACTTTATTTGATTGTATTTCAATAAACTATGGCCGAATCTCGCTCTTGAACCCTGCGTCCCTCGATATGACACGGCTTCTCTTGAAAGAAATATCGGACTGATTTAGTCTTATTTTGATATACGACCGATTATGTCGTATTTTGCGGGAGGATTCATTTGATTGCAATGACGCCCAACCGAAGGATCAGGCGCCCCTTTTGGCTGGTTACCTGCCTTCCCATCCTGTTCATCTCTTCTACCCTTGCGCAGGACAAGCCCTATTTCGTCACCTACTCCCACGATCTTGAGGAGCCAGGCAACCTGGAGATCGAGACCAAGACGGCGCTGGCCACGCCCGGCGGCGGCAACCGCTACGGGGCCACAGCGATGGAGCTGGAGTACGGCACGCGCGCCTGGTGGACGACCGAGCTGTATCTCGACGGACAGGCCACCGCGCAGGACTCAACCGTGTTCACCGGCTTCCGCATAGAGAATCGCCTCCGGCCGCTGATGCGGGACCATGCCGTCAACCCAGTCTTTTACGTGGAGTACGAGAACACCTCGGGCGCCGACAAGACCATCCTCGAGGTCGTCGGCCATGACGGCCAGGCAGACCTGGCTGGCCCAAATGGGGAACTCAGCCGCGAACATCAGCACGAAGCCGAACTCAAGCTGATTCTCTCGTCCAACGTGAAGGACTGGAACATCGCAGAGAACTTCATCACTGAAAAGGACCTTGGCCATGACCCGTGGGAGTTCGGCTATGCGGTAGGCGCAACCCGTCCACTCCGCAGCGCGGCCAGCGGCCGGAGTTGCACCTTCTGCGCGGAGCGGTTCATCGCCGGCGCGGAGGCCTACGGGGGACTGGGAAGCACCTTCGCGCTCACCATGCGCGACACCTCCCACTACGTTGCGCCGCTTATCGGCTGGCAACTGCCCAGGGGCGTGCGCCTGAGCTTCTCGCCCGGCTTTGGCCTTACCGGGACAAGCCTTGCCCGCGTTTGCCGGGTGGGCCTGGCCTTCGAATTCGATCAGGTTGGCGGCTGGTTCCGTCACGGACAGGGACGCAGCGATTCACAAGGAGGCGCCGAATGATGCGACGGACCTCCGTAACTCTCATGATCCTTTTCAGCGCAACGCTTGCCCTTGCCGCGGCTTCCAGTTCCCGCTGGCAGCATGTTCCGGCGAAGGATCATGCCCACTCCAACCCGCTGGCTGCCGACTCGAATGCGATTGCGGCCGGAGCGATTGTTTATCGCGAACACTGCCAGCAATGCCACAAGGCCAATGCGATGGGCGACGGCCGCAAACGCCCCGCTCTGCGCAGCGAACGGATTCGCACCGCAAGTGACGGGGACATCGAGTGGTTTCTGCGCCAAGGCGACCTGGGCCACGGCATGCCCTCGTGGTCGAGCTTGCCGGAGGCCCAGCGCTGGCAGATCGTCGCCTACCTCAAGTCCATCCAATAAAGCAGCCGAGTGTCGGCAGAGGGTCCTCCAAGTCCTTTCCGCCGCGGATGCGGCCTTGGAGCACCCCAGCAGCTGTGACCTTACGATCTCCGTTGCGGCGCATCAATCAGCTCATCGTTTACCCTGGAGATGTTCCGTTCCTCATGACCACCGACGCCGCCCACGCCCGCTACCCGCTCACCCAGGGCGTGAACCCGTGGCTGGTGACTCTCTCGGTCATGCTGCCCACCTTCATGGAGGTGCTGGACACCGCTATCGCCTCGGTCGCCCTGCCCTATATCGCCGGGTCGCTCTCGGCCTCGAACTCCGAGGCCACCTGGGTGCTTACCAGCTACCTGGTGGCCAACGCGGTCATCCTGCCCGCCTCCAACTGGTTCGCCCGCCGCTTCGGCCGCAAGCGCTTCCTGCTCACCTGCGTCATTATTTTCACCATCGCGTCCTTCTTCTGCGGAGCGGCGCCGTCGCTGGCCGTCATCCTGCTTGCCCGCGTCTTGCAGGGAGCGGGCGGCGGCGCCTTGCAGCCCCTGTCGCAGTCCATTCTGCTGGAGAGCTTTCCCGTCTCCAAGCGCTCCATGTCCATGGCCGCCTACGGCCTGGGCATCGTGGTCGCGCCGGTGATCGGACCCACTCTGGGCGGCTGGCTCACAGACACGTTCAGCTGGCGTTACGCCTTCTACATCAACATCCCCGTCGGCATTCTCGCCGTCATCATGATCAGCCGCTTCGTTCACGACCCGCCCTACATCAAGAACGCCAAGGTCGGCGCCTTCGACAACATCGGCTTCGGCCTGCTGATGGTGTGGACCGGCAGCCTCCAGATCGTGCTCGACAAGGGCCAGGAGGACGACTGGTTCGGCGCCGCCTGGGTGCGCTGGACGGTCGCGGCCCTCGTGGTCTCCCTCCTGCTGTGGATCTGGCACTCCTGGACCCACCCCAAGGGCCTTGTCGATCTGCACGTCCTCAAGGACCGCAACTTCCGCACCGGCTGCTTTCTGGTCGCCATGCTGGGGATGTGCATCTACATCACCATCGCCATCCTGCCCCTTTATTACCAGGAGATTCTCGGCTACACCGCCTTCACCGCCGGCCTGGTGGTCGGGCCGCGCGGCATCGGATCGTTCATCGGCTCGCCGCTCATCGGCGTCCTTGGCTCCCGAATCGACAATCGCAAACTGCTCTGCGCCGGATTCCTGGGCTTCGCCGCCTGCGCCGCCGTCTTCGGCACCGTCAACCTCGACATCGGCCCTTACACACTGTTGATCCCCATCACCCTGACCGGCTTTGCCCTCAGCTTCGTCTTTGTCCCCATGTCCACCATGATGATGGCCACCATCCCCAACAAGGATATGGGCGCCGCCACAGGCCTCGGGAACATGCTGCGCAACATCGGCGGATCGATCGGCATTTCGATGGCCACCACCGCCCTCATCCGCCGCGCCGCCCTCCACCAGACGGAGATCGGCGCGCATCTTTCGCCCTCGAACCCCATCCTCCAGCAGGATTCCCGTGCCCTTGCCGCCTACCTCAGCCATCACCTCGGCCCCACGCAAGCGCGTTCCGGCTCCATGGGCCTGATCTACGGCCTCGTGGAGCAGCAGTCCGCCCTCATGGCCTACGTCGATGTCTTCCGCTGGACCGCCGTGTTGGCCGTCATCTGCGCCGCCGCCGCATGGCTCTTCAAGAAACCCAAAAGGCCCGCCGCGCCGCCGCCGGGGATGCACTGAGGGGCATTGCGAATTACCATTCTCCCCGCAATGCCTTTTCCGCAAGTGGCTTCAGTTCCGCAAGCATTTCGCGAACGACTCGCTCTGCAAAGAGACCTGCGCGCAACTGCAGAACTCCCGACGGAGAAGGAACGAGTTCATCCAGTCGCGCAGAGAAAGCCATCTCGGTGCGCATCGGGAATCCTACTAGCTGATTTAGCCGGCTCATTTGGTCTCCAATTTGGCTGGCTTCTTCGAAAACCCGGACGAGTTTGACCTCGTCGTCACGAGCGGCATCTATAGGGACAAACAAAGCGTAATTTCGAAACAACCTCGCGCAAGCCGGTGGGGATGAGCTGATCTCAAAATGCAACAGTCTTAGCTCTCCTTCATCTCCGGTTGGCAAGCGATGTGATGGCTCGCCAAAAATCCGCGATCCGCGTAAGACGAGAGGAGCGGCATTAGCTCGAAAATTCGATCCAAGAAACTTGGCGATAATTCTCTGCAATTCGCCTTGGATTAGTTCAAAGAGTTGATAGCCAGCATTATCAACCTGCTCTTGCGTGTATCCGCCCTTTGTCACAAAAAGACCGTTGATCGCCGCTATGCCTTCCTCAAGAGCGGGTCCCTCAGCCGCGAGGACACTCTCCTTTACCAGCATGATGGTGTCTAGCGCACGCGCCAGCATGAAATCAACAAATGCCTTGAGATCTCCTCTGTCCGCCGCTTCCAGCGAATCCAAATAGGCATTCTTGTGCTCGGAGAGGACCATGATCGGCATTGAGATCGCCCTGTAAGTGAAGGCGGAGGCCAGGGCGCGAGCCACGCGGCCGTTTCCGTCGGCAAACGGATGGATCACAACCAACGCATAGTGAGCATAGGCAGCTTGAAGGACCGGATGCGCTGCAAGGAATGCCTCGCTGCGCAATTCGCTCACCAGCCGCGCCATTTCCATCGGCGTTACGTCCACCGGCGCATAAGAGTGGTCCACGCCGTCTCGCGTCCGCACATGGTTGGGCAGCACCTTATAGCGCCCCTTCGTGAGCTCGTGCTCCTGCGGTCCAACTGCCGTCATAACTCGATATGTCGCCTGCGCCCGGCAGACAACTTCATGCAAAACACGAATCGCCGCCTCCGAGATCGGCTCGGCCTTGGTGGCAAGGTCAAGCACGTAGTCGTAAGCGTGCAGTTGCGCCTCGAAGAGAGGGCGGACATTCTCGCCCTTCTTGGCTAACTCCACCTCCCACGCCGCCGTCTCGAACGCCACGGTGTAAGTAAAGCCGCGATCCACCTCGTACAGGCCCTCGATCGCTCCCGTATCCAGCGCCGCTGCCCGCTTCACGATCTCGCGCGCCCGCCTCAGGGTTTCAGGGGAAGCCTCCGATCTTTCCCTGAGCGCCGCACTGTACCGATCCCACCGGACAGTATCGACCGAGGTTCGCGATAGCCATTCTCCAAAGGTGGGAAACGGCTTATAAGCCGCGTCGAGTAAATGAATATTGGTTTCCGGTTCGCTCATTGTGACACCAATCTTCCCTTCAGGCAGATGATAGCTCAGAACGTTTACCGTGCCCCAGGATTCCATCCCTGCCGCGGCGCTTTCTCACACCATCTTCAAATCCCCCAGCCGCGCCACGCTGAACTGCGCTCCGGCAAAGAGAATCAGTCCCGAGGCATAAGCCCAAAAGAGCAGCCCGACGGAGACATAGAACGGCCCATACAGCGCCCTCAGATCCAGGTGCGGCAGCAGCAGGTCCACATATGCAAACTTAGCCGCCAGCCACACGACTCCCGTCACGATCGCGGTGCGCAGCACCGGCCGCCATGGAACCTTCCGGTTGGGCAGCAGCCAGTAGATCGAAAAGAAGAATGCGATGGAAGCCACGCCGGTGGAAAGAGCCAGCCACAGGCGAGTCAGCCCCGTATAGAAGAAGTTATCCGTATGACCAAAGAAAAGCACCGCCAGCAGCGACTGCGCGCCGGCATTCAACAGGATGCTGGCCAGCGCCAGCGCCACCATGAGCAGCGCCAGCCCGAAGGCCACAGCCTGGTTGAACAGGTAGTTGCGGCTCTTGGTCACGCCCCAGGCCTGGTTCAGCGCCACCTCCAGGGGCAGAAAGATCCCCGTGCAGGAGACCAGGATCATGATCAGCGAGAAGATCTGCACCCCGTGCCGCGGGGCCGCGGCCGCCAGGCCGTTTGCCACGAAGTTTTGGTTCGACGGCAGGAAATACTGCACCATGTCAGTCACCACGTTCACCATCGTGGCCGAGTGGAAGACAGCCCGGGAGAGCGTGTAGAGCAGCACAATGAATGGCAGGAACGAGATGATGGCGTTGGCCGCCACGCTGAAGGCGAAGGTATGCACCTCGCTGTCGAGCAGGTAGGCAATGAGCGCCTTGCCGTCCTTGCGCCAGCGGTACCACTTGGCCTTTAAAGCCGGCTGAAGCGCATCGACTGCGCCCGCTACCTCGATCCCCGCCTCGCCGTTCGCGCCGGAATCCGAACCCTGAGCCACTTGCTGCTCCTTGCATCGAACAAAGATACTTCACCGCAGTTGCGCGCGGAGTCGCTCGACCGCCGCGCCGCCGCAGGATGGTTGTTTCTTCAAGGATAGTCTCTCCGGCCCCGGTCCCGCTCGGCCGCAAGCCCCCGCCGCACACGCCGTGCTTCACCCGCGCGGCTCAGTGCTTCGATCCGTCGAGCTTCCCGAGCGCCCACCGGGCCGCCGTGCGCAGGCCGTCGTCCTTGGTTTCGGCCCATTCTTTCAGCCGCGGCGCAAACCGCTCCATCCCGCTGTTTCCCATGGCGATGGCCACATTCCGCCGGAGCCCCCAAAAGCCCGTCCGCCGCACCGGCGAGCCATTGAACCGCCGCTCGAATTCCGCTCCGTCGAGCCCCGCCAGCCACTCCAGCGCGGGATTCACCAGTTCATCCCGCGCCTCCAGCTCCGGGTCCACGCTGAGCGGCGTTCGCCGCGGCGAATTCCACGGGCAGACGTCCTGGCAGATTTCGCAGCCGAAGACCTGCCGCCCCATCCCCGCCATCAGCTCCGCCGCAATCGGCCCGCGGCGCTCGATGGTCAAATAGGAGATGCAGCGCGTTGCATCCATCTGGTAAGGAGCGATCAGCGCGTGGGTGGGGCAGGCGTCCAGGCAGCGCCGGCAGCTTCCGCAGCGGTCCGGGACGGTCAGCGGCGGTTCTTCCGCCTCCAGCGAAGTCAAAAGCACCGCCAGGAACCCAAACGACCCCAGCCGGGGATGGATCAGGCAGGTGTTCTTGCCTGTCCAGCCCAGGCCAGCCGCGGCAGCCAGCGCCCGCTCCACTACGGGCCCGGTGTCCACGTAGCCCCGCGCCTCAAAGCGTGCCGGCTCGTCGCCCATCCGGTCCTTGGGAAGCGCCTTGCGAATCCGTGCTTCCAGCACCACCAGACGCTTCTTGAGCACCCGGTGATAATCGCTCGGCCGCCGCCCGCCGCGTTCGTCTGGCCGGCTCGACCACGCATACCGGGCGACCCATCCCGCGCCCTCGGCGGCCGGCTGGGTCGAACGCGGATGCGCGCTGTCGTAGCCTGCAAAGCACACCAAGGCCGAGCGCGCCCACGGGAACGCGATTGCAACCCGCGACCGCACCAGTTGCCCGTCCTCGGCGCGCCGGGACAGGTACTTCATCGTTCCGGCGCGACCCGCGCTCACCCACTCCTCAAAGCGCGCCGCGTCCCTCGCCTCGTTGGCGTGGGGAAGCGCGACCAGCCCCGCATCCGCGAACCCTGCCTCCAGCGCCCAGGCGCGTACCTGCTCCCTCGTCAAGCCGCGGGCGGCCGCGGCGCCGGCTTCCGGTCCGAACCCGGCGATGCCGAGTGAAGTGGTCGGCGAGTGACCCAAATCTCAATCCTCCTTCACAAGAATGAACGCTCCAGGCCGCAAATGCGAGTCCCCGGAGCTCCCAGGCTTCTTGTCCGGGCATGAACCGCCGGCTGCGGCCGGCGTTCGGCGGCGTAAAGCGCTCCTCAAAAAAAAAGTGAAAAATACTTGACATCATACACTGTGTGTAATACAGTATTTGAAGTACAGTGTATGAGGTACAGCATGACCATCACCGAAAACCTCTTCGAGAACCTCCGCCTGGAACTCCGGCGCGGCTGCCTGACTCTGGCGGTGCTGGCGCAGCTTCGCCAGGAGCACTACGGCTACACGCTGCGCAAAGCCCTGGCCAAACGCGGCCTGGAGATCGACGAAAGCACGCTCTACCCGCTGCTGCGCCGGTTGGAAGCCCAGGGGCTGCTGACCAGCGAATGGCGCGAGGAAGACAAGCGCAACAAGCGGTTTTACCGCCTCTCCGGCGACGGCGAACGAATCTTCGCGCAGTTGCTCGGGGAGTGGCAGGCCATCAACGCAGCGATTCATTTGACCATCGACAACATTCAGTAAGCAGAAAAGGAAAAAGCCATGGAACTCCTCGATCGTTACCTGGAAGCAGTAAGGAAGCACCTGCCGTGGGAGCGGCAGGACGACATCATCGCCGAACTCCGGGCCAACCTGGAAGCTCAGCTTGAGGACAAGGAGGCGGAGCTGGGCCGGCCGCTCACCGCGGGCGAAGCGGAGGACTGGCTCAAGCAAATCGGGCAGCCGATCCAGGTGGCCGCGCGCTATTGGCCGCAGCAGTACCTGATCGGACCGGCCGTCTTCCCCACCTATTGGTTTGTGCTGCGGCTGGCGGTTTTCTGGGTCACGGTCCTTTACCTGATCGGAGCAGCCATACAGATCGCCGTGAGAACCCCCGGTGGGACAGCCGTGGTTGAAGCGGTGCTGCGCGTTCCGTCCGTTCTGTTATCCACCGCCGCCGCCGTCACACTCATCTTTGCGGTGATTGAATTTGTATCCGCGCGCTACCCTGGGAAATGGCCGGTTCCGGTGGCTCCCTCAGGGGACTGGACGCCCAGCCTGCTGCCTCCTGTTGCGAAGGACATTGCGCACGGTAAGAAGCCGCGCAGCTATGCCAGCGCCGTGGCGGAGGTAATCTTCGGCTTCGTCTTTCTGGTGTGGCTGCTGCTGCTCCCTCATTATCCGTATCTGCTGCTGGGGCCGGGCGCCGCCTACGTGCAGGTTTCGCCCTTTCAACTGGCGCCCGTCTGGTTTTCGTTCTACTGGTGCGTGGTGGGGCTGAACATGCTGCAGTTGGGATGGCATTTCTACGACCTGCTGCATGGAAGCTGGCAGGGGCCGAGGCGCGCGCAGCGGAGCACCATGCAGGCCCTGGGGCTGATTCCGCTGCTGCTGCTGTTTACCGTCCGCGATCATGCGTGGGTCATGCTGAAGCATCCCGCGCTGGATCAAGCACGCTATGGCGCGGCCCTGGACGGGATCAACAAAGGAATCTACATAGCTGCGCTGTTCATCTGCGCCATCGCCGTTCTGCAGTTGCTCTGGGAAGTGGGGCGGATGGGGCTGAATGTCTATCGCAAGCGCGCGGCGGCGATGCGGTAACCGCGTGCCGCTTCCGCCGCCAGGCCATCTTCGCAGGGGATGAAGAACTTCGCGCGCCGCCGGCATCTCATAGGCAGATGCGCGCGATGAGACTGACGTCGATTCTGCTGCTGGCGCTGGGCGCCGCCTTCCCGGCGCTTGCCCAGGGGAACACGGGCGAGTTGCGCCTGAAAGTTGTAGACCAGAACGGTCTCGGCCTCAAGGCCTCGGTCACGGTCTCCAGCGTGGCGAATCAATACCGGAATGCATTCGTCACCAGCGATGAGGGCATGGCCCATATTCACGCGCTCGTCTTTGGCACTTACCTGGTGCGCGCGGAGAAGCAGGGTTTCGCGACCGCCCAGATGACCGTTGAGGTCAGATCGACCTTCCCCGTGGAGCGCACCATCCGGCTGGCGATCGCGCCGTCGACGGCGTCGGTGGAAGTAAGCGGCGCAACGCCGCCGATCGATCCGCATCGTCCCTCGGCGGTCATGCAGATTGGCTCAGAGGAGATTGAGGAGCGGGTGGCGTCGCTGCCCGGCCGGTCCGTCGAGGACCTGGTCAACTCCCAACCCGGCTGGCTGTATGAAGGCAATGCCGTTCTGCATCCGCGCGGCTCCGAGTACCAGACGCAGTTTGTACTCGACGGGATACCGCTCACCGACAATCGCTCGCCCGGCTTTGGCCCGGAGATCGAGGCCGACGATCTGGACTCCATGAGCATTTATACCGCCGGCATTCCCGCCGAGTTCGGGCGCAAGATGGGCGGAGTGGTTGAGTTGAAAACGCGCCACGAAACCGGCGCGGGCGTGCATGGAGAGGCGATCCTGTCCGGCGGCAGCTTCGACACCGGTGGCTCCTACGGCCGGATGCAGGATGAATGGGGCAGGAACACATTCGGCGTCAGCGCGTCGGGCGGCATGTCGGCCCACTATCTCAACCCCGTGGCGCCGGAGAATTACACCAACCGCGGGACGACGGGAGACTTCTCCGTCAATTACGAACGCGGCCTGCTGGATAGCGACCGCTTGAATCTGAGCGTTCGCCATGAGCTTTCGCGCTTCGAGATACCGAATGAACTGGTACAGGAAGAGGCGGGCCAGTTACAGACGGGAGATAACTTTGAGACCATCGGCGCGATCCGGTACCAGCACAGCTTCTCGCCGGAGAGCCTGGGAACGGTCGCAGGCATGGCGCGCGACCATGCCAACGGCCTGAACTCGAATCCCAGTTCGACTCCGATCGTGGCCACTCAGGCTAACGGCTTCCGCGAAGGCTATTTCAAGGCGTCCTACTCTCTCCATCGCGGCCAGCAGGAAATCAATGCCGGAGTGGAATCGGATGCGATGTTTCTGCGCGAGAATTTCAGCTTCACGATCACCGATCCAACGCAATTCGATCCCGGCACGCCGGCCACCGCGCCTCCCTTTTCCGCCAGGCGGCCGGACCTTGAGCAGTCCGGCTTTGTTGAGGACCTGGTGCTTTTGGGCAACTGGACCCTCCGGGCCGGCCTGCGCTGGGACCACTACCAGCTTCTGCTCAACCGGAATGCATGGAGCCCGCGCATCTCCATCGGCCGCTCCGTGACGCCGCTTAACATGGTGCTTCATGCTTCCTGGGACCGTATCTTCGAGACTCCTTCCTTTGAGAACATCCTGATCACCAGTTCGCCATGGATCGGCCAGATCGACCCCGCGGTCCTGCACCTTCCCGTTCAGCCGTCCACGGGCACTTATTACGAAGGCGGGCTTACCGAGGCCGTCAGCCGGCGGACGATCGTCGACGTCAATGTCTACCGCCGGGACGCGAGGAACTACGCCGACGACGACCAGTTGCTGAACACGGGAGTCAGCTATCCCATCGCGTTCGATAAGTCGGTCATCTACGGAGCGGAAGGAAAGCTAACGCTGGTCAGCCTGGGAAAGCTCTCCGGCTATGCGAGCTATTCCTACATGGTGGGCAACGCGTGGTTTCCCGTTACCGGAGGCCTGTTTCTGGGCGAAGACGCCGCCGCGGCTCTCAGTCAAACCAGCGGGCACTTTCCCGACTCGCAGGACCAGCGCAACACGCTGCGGACTCGCTTTCTATACCAGGTGGGGCCGCGCATACGGCTTGCCTCGGGCGTCACGTACGGATCGGGTTTACCGTTCGCCTACACCGGGACCGAAGCCGAGGCTATGGCCGACTACGGGCCGGCGGTGATTGACCGCATCAATTTCGCGCGCGGCCGGATTCTGCCCTCGCTTGCCGTCAACGCCTCCTTCGGCGCGGACGTGTACAAGAGCGATCGCATGAAGGTGCGCTTTCAGGCCGACGGCGACAACCTGAACAACAGACTCAATGTCATCGACTTCGGCGGTCTCTTCTCCGGCAATGCCATTGCGCCCGGACGAAGCTATGCTCTCCGCCTGGCCACAAACTTCTAGAGGCGCCGGCATGAGAGCCGCACGGCATGGCGCCAGCCCGCATTTCCCACAACGCGCGTCAACGGATTTGTAGCGCCGATCTGGCCGTGAAAGATGGAGGCTAGATGGGATGCGGAGCGGTGTTGCGGGCGCTGGTCACGTTGTCGGGCTCATCGGTGAAGGTCTTGCCTGCTGCGTAGGCAAACTTCTGGTATCCGGAGCCGATCTTGCGGATGGCGTCGTGCCAGCCATCGTCCCAGGTAACTTGAGCTTCGCCGTTCACATAGACCCACTTGCCATGGCTGTTACCGAGCGATTTGCGGGCATCGCCATCGTCGTAAAGCGTGATGAAGAAGTTGTTTCCATTGCCGTCGCCGACCTCCCATTTTCCTAAGAAGCGGCTTCGCGACGGCAACACGGAGTTGGCGGGCGCGGTCTCGCCGGCGGCGGCCGCTTCTGCGCCCGCGGAAAACTCCACCCGCGATATATCGGAGAGATTGAAGGTCTGCCGGTGGCCATCCTTGAAGACGATCACGATGGTGGCCTGGCCGGCCTTGGGGGCCGGGGGCGTGGCGGCAAAACCGCTGGGAACCGCGAGACAGAGCATGGCAGCCAAACCGGCAACGCTGACGAACTTCCGCATGGGATTCTCCTTTGCAATCGGCGGCGCAACACCGACAGGCACGGCCGCGCCGATCTTATCTACGCGCGCCGGGCGCGATTTGTTCCCAATCGCATCCATTCAGCTCATCCCGCCTGGTAACGGTGGAGCCGGCCCAGGCCGTTGAAGGCCGCCACCTTGTAGCACTCGGCGAGCGTGGGGTAGTTGAACACCGTGTCGATGAAGTACTCGATCGTGCCACCCAGTGTCATAACGGCCTGGCCGATGTGAACCAGTTCGCTGGCGCCCTCGCCGATGATATGCACGCCCAGAATCTTGTGGGTGTCGCGGTGGAAGATGAGCTTGAGGCGGCCGGTGGTGTCGCCGCGAATCTGGCCGCGGGCGGTCTCGCGATAGTAGGCCATGCCCACTTCGTAGGGCACGTCCTCGCCGGTCAACTGCTCTTCGGTCTTGCCGATGAAGCTGATCTCCGGAATGGTGTAGATGCCGTAGGGATAGAAGCTGGGGTTGGAGGCGGCGGAGCGGTCGTCGAAGGCGCGCGCGGCGGCGATGCGTCCCTGCTCCATGGAGACCGAGGCCAGCGAGGGAAAGCCGACCACGTCGCCGACAGCGAAGATGTGCTCGACCTTGGTCTGGTAGTGCTCGTTGACGGGAATGCGCCCGCGATTGTCGGCCTCGATGCCGGCGGCGGCCAGGTTGAGGTCGTCGATGCTGCCCTGGCGGCCCACGGCATAGAGCAGCGCGTCGCCGGAGACCCGCTTCCTGCTTTCCAGATTGGCGACGACGGTGCCGTCGGGCAGCTCTTCGACGCTCTGGACCTCTTCACCCAGGCGGAGGGTGACGCGGGCGTCGCGCAGGTGATAGCTGAGGGCCTCGATGATCTCCCGGTCGGCGAATTCGAGCAGGCGGTCGCGCTTCTCGATGATGGTGACGCGCACGCCGAGGACGGCGAACATGCAGGTGTATTCCACGCCCACGACCCCGCCGCCGACCACGATCAGCGAGCGGGGCAGCGCCGGCAGGTCGAGGATGTGGTCGCTGTTGACGATGGAACGGCCGTTGATGGGCACCTTGGGCGAACCGGCGGGCCTGGCCCCCACGGCCAGGATGATGCGGTCGGCCTCCAGGGTGGTCTCGGACTCGGGGCCTTCGACGTGGACCGTGTGGGGATCGGCGAAGCGGGCGATGCCATGAATCACGTCGATGCCGTTGCGCGCGAGCTGCGCCTCGGTAACGTCGATCTCGTTCTTGATGACCGCCTGGACGCGGAAGGCCAGGTCGGCCATGGTGATCTTTTCCTTCACCCGGTAGTTGACGCCGTAGATCGACCGGTAGCTGTAGCCGGAGAGGTGCAGGACGGCCTCGCGCATGGTCTTGGAGGGGATAGTCCCGGTGTTGATGCACACGCCGCCCACGACGGAGCGGGCCTCGACCACGGCCACGCGCTTCTTCATCTTCGAGGCGGCCACGGCGGCCCGCTGCCCGGAGGGTCCGGAACCGATGACGATCAGGTCGTAATTGACGGCGCTCATGCCAGTGTCTCTGCTCCAGGGGCGCAAACGATCCGGGCCGCTAAGGCTCCGGCCGGAAAGCGGCGATGGCCCTTAACCGGAGGCTACCATAGGCCGGGGCTAATCAACATTAGGATGTTGCGCAAATTCCGCAACGGAAAGAGGTTGGCTGAATGGAAGCTGATGGGAGGTTGAATTGCTGGCAGGCGGTTGTTAGCGCGCGGGGCTGTTCGCGCTAGTTACTTTCCCAATGGCCTTGCTCGGCGGGATTCGTCCGCCTCCCGGATTCTCCGGCGCGGCAGATGCGCCAGCGGCAGTCAGTTGCCCGTGCCGGGAGATGCGCCACTCGCGAGGAATCGATCGATCGGTATACTGTAAAACGGTTGAGAATTCCAGGATTCTCTTTGCTGGTTTCTTCGATAAGGCCCGCATTCCCTCTGGGGCCATCGCCCCGCTGGTTTTGCGGCACGACTGAAATCGCGTCCTTTCAAGGCGCCGGATTGTCCGGAGATCCTTAAGTGAAACCCGGGCAATGCCGGCGGCGACTCACCGGGAGGAAGCACGCGGAGGATGCAAAGATGTTCAAGCTTCCAGGGTCAGGTGCGATGAGGACTCGCGGGGTGCGGACGCTGCGCCCGCGCTCCTGGTGGGGCCGCCTCACCTTGTGGTCCGGCGGATTATGCCTGCTCCTCATTACTTGGCGTTGGATCACTGGAACTCCACCCCATTCGTTGCTGGGCGGCTGGGCGGGGTTCTCTGCCCTTGTCTTCTCACTCGGCGCGTTTTGGCTCAGCTTCCGTTGGGCATACCGGCTGATCATGTGGCGGGTACGCCATCGGCTGATCGTGACTTATGTCTTCATAGGCGTCATTCCGATCGTGCTCCTGCTGCTGCTCGCCGGTATTGGCGGCTACTTTTTTGCCGGGCAATTCGCCGTTTATATTGCGATCGCGGATTTGCAGTCAACTACGCAGCATTTGAAGGCGGCGAACGACGTCCTGGCATCTCAGCTTAGTGCTCTCGACCACTCAGGGAAGCTGGACAGGCATGTAGTCGGTGAACTCGCCGCAGAATCGGGCGGGGAGTTCCCGCAGCGCACCGTCACCGTGTGGCAAGGCAAGGATGGCTACATGCTCTCTAGCCAAGGCGCGCTCATCAAGGCTAGCCCGCTGAAGGCGCCCAATGCTATCAAGCGAGATTTCAGCGGCCTGGTTGTCGATGGCGACAGCATGTATCTGCGCGCGGTGAATATCTTCGACCGGGAAGGCTCGCGCCTTGCTGTGATCTCCAGTGTTCCCATAACGCCGGAGCTGCTGAAGTCGGCCACTTCGAGTCTGGGCCAGGTGAAGTTGTTTCTTCCTCCTCCCGGCGGAAACATCCAGATTCCGGCGCCCAAGAACGCCAACCCGGCCGAGCCAAACCACGTGGAGGCAGGAACCGCTCCGCCGCCTGTCAACCGGTTCGACCGGGCATTGAGCTCTTTTACCCTACTCAATGAAATCAACTGGAATACTGGCGAATCGCAAGACGGCGCAGTTGGCGTCGTGACCCGGCCATCCGTGCTGTACACCACCTTGTTCGCATCGCTGGGTGACAACACCAAGATCATCGAGTACCTCTTGCTCGGTAACGCAATCCTCCTGGGACTGGTCGAGTTGGTGGCGCTCATCATCGGCATTCGGCTGACGCGCAGCGTGACACGCGCCGTGGCGGAACTCTATGAAGCTACGGAGCATGTAGACCGCGGCGATCTCACGCATCGCATCCGGGTTCGCGGCCGCGACCAGTTGGCGGAGTTGCAGAAGTCGTTCAACTCGATGACCGAATCGCTCGTCAAGCTGGTTGCGGAGCAAAAACAGAAGCAGCGCATGGAGAGCGAACTCGCCTTCGCCTACGAGGTGCAGGATTTGCTCTTCCCGCACAAGTTCACGGAACTGGCTTCCCTGGATACTTATGGAGTTTGCCGTCCCGCGCGCTCGTTGAGCGGGGACTATTACGACTTCATCCCTCTCGGCAGCGACATGCTGGTTTTGGCGGTGGGCGATATCAGCGGAAAGGGAGTTCCCGCCGCTCTGCTGATGGCCACTGTGCATGCGTTCGTGCGCGCATATTCGCTGGCGCCGGACATGGAATTGACGTCGGCGACGCTGGAAACCGGAGCGCTCACCAAGATCGATCGCCGCATATACGCTCGTGGGGAAGGCGTCGCCCGCCTGCGTCTTTCACCGGCCCTGTTGATGGCTACTTTGAACTACCAGGTCTTTCGCTGCACACCGCCGGAGAGGTTCGCAACCATGTTCCTTGGCTGTTACGACGCGACGGCGCGCGAGTTGACCTATTGCAACGCCGGCCACCTGCCGCCCATCCTGCTGAGCGCGGATGGCAGGCTTTCGCGCCTGGAGGCATCCGGCACCGTCACCGGGCTCTTTGACGATGCGACCTACGATGAATCCACGGTTTCGATGCAGCCGGGCGACCTGCTGGTCGCGTTCAGCGACGGCGTCACGGAACCGGAGAACGCGTCCGCCGAATTCGGCGAGAAGCGCTTGATTGCATTGCTTCAACAGCATCGCGACCAGCCGCTCTCCCGCATCGGTCAGCTCATCACGAGCGCCGTGGCGGATTGGATTGGCAGCGCGGAGCAGCCGGACGACATAACCGTTGTTCTCGCCCGCGCCCGCTGAGTCATTGCTTCCGATGCCTTCGCGCGCCTCGACTCTCAGATGCAGACGGCCAGCTGGAGGCAATTCTGAGCCAACCGCAGTCCACCGCCCGGCAGGTTGTGGCGCAGTAACATCGACCCAACCGCCGTTGGCGACTTTCAACCGCGCGGGACATGCTCCCCACCGGTTGTCCGGGACGTTCTGAAGAGAAGCGTTGTACTATGGATGCGTCTCAGGGCCCGAACCGGAAGATGTTCCCCCGACAGGCTTCGAAAGGATGGTAAGTAACAATATGAAGAGCGCGCTTTCTTCTTTCCTCATATCGTTGCTCGCGACCGCGGCAGCGCTGGCGTCGAACTCGAAGCTCTTGCCCATAGCCGCATCCTAAACCGATCGGGCAGCTTTCATCCGTCTTTTCATCGCAAAGGGAATCTATTCCCGGCACGCTCCTAGAACGCCGGCCGCACCGGCTTCTTCTGCTGCGGATCGATTTCGGCTTCGGCGGCGTGAAGGTCGGACTGGCGGTCCATCCACTCGTCCAGCCGGGAACGCTTGAAGCGCCAGCGGTTGCCCAGCTTGAAGGCGGGCACAAAGCCCTCGGAGGCATATTTGTAGAGCGTGTCGGGTGAGATGGCCAGGTACTCCGAGGCCTGGCGAATATCCATGACCTCGCGCACCTCGGGAACCAACAGGTTGGAGCGGGCGGCGTTGCGCATGATTGCCTCCGGGAAGGAGAGATGCCTCCGGGCGAATTCCGGTTGTCTGCCTGTAGTCTTGTTTATAACGCGGTTTCACCCGCCAGTTCAAGGGTTTTCAGGGAGTTGCAGGAAATTCATCGGCTTTCAGCTTTCGAACCCATAACGTTCGGGATGCCGATTCCACCCCCAAAACCCAACCGGTTGGGCCTCGGCGCATCTGACACCCAAGTCATTGGGCTGTTGAAACAGATGGTGCATCGGGGAGCGAACCGGTCAGGGAGCCCAGCCCGCCGCGGCGCGCTGACGACCCACAGCGAGACGCCGCCAAGCGCGCTCCGGCCGGCGGGCAGGAAGCCAGCTTGCGGGCCCGACCCGATGCCGCGGACGCAGGCTTGGCGAGGCTGTTTCCAGAGCCATCCTTGTGGATCATGGCTCCATGACAGCGCCGGTGTGAGCGCCCGATCTTGAGTGTGATGCAAATTCAGAAACGGGTGGAAGTCCGCAAACTTGCGGCTCTACTCCTTCAGTGTCACCGTAATCTTGCGCGCGTCGCCGCCGGCGGAAGTTATGGCAATTTCTCCGGTAGATTTCTTGCGGATGCTCTTGAACTTCTCGCCCCACTCCACCAGCACCAATGCGTCCGGAGTCAGCAGCTCGTCCAGGCCGAGCGTTTCAAGCTGCCGCTCACCCTCGAGGCGATAAACGTCCAGGTGAAAGAGCTTCACGGGCTTGCCGTCTCGCGCGCCGACGTATTCGTGAATCAGGGTGAAGGTCGGGCTGGTCACCTCGTCCGCCTCGGCGGCATCCAGCGCCTGGGCAATGCCCTTCACCAGCGTGGTCTTTCCGGTACCCAGGTCGCCGCGCAGGATGAGCAGTTGCGGCGGCTTCAGCACCCGCACCAGTTTGCGGCCCACCTCGATGGTATCCGCGCCGCTATGGGTGGTGAACTCGTGCATCCGGCCCTCGTCCTGGTGAACCTTGCCTGCGGCGTTGCTCATTGGGCAGCCTCGCGTGGGGCCGCGGCCGGTGACGATTCGGCCGGGAGCCCCTGCAACCAAACATACCCGTTCGGACCGCGCCAGCGAAAGCGAAAAGCTCGGGAAAGATGTGCAAGAGTGTCGGTGGCCAGCAACGTGTGCTGATCGGCCTCGCGGACGGCCAGGTCCGCGGCCAATCCATGCAGATAGACTGCCGCTTCGACCGCCCGTGCCGCGTCGTCGGGATACTGCGCCAGCAACCCGGCCACCAGCCCGGTGAGCAGGTCGCCGCTGCCGCCTTTGGCCATGCCGGGGTTGCCGCTGGTATTCACGGCCACGCTGCCGTCGGGATGCGCGATCACGGTCCGCGCGCCTTTGAGGACCAGCGTAACGCCCTTGCGCTGGGCAAAAGTGCGCGCCACCTCCAGCCGGTTGGCCTGCACCTCGGCCACCGTGATTCCGGCCAGCCGCGCCATTTCTCCGGGGTGCGGCGTCAGCACCAGCGTGCGCTCGCCGCGCCGGACCAGCTCCGCCAGCAGCGCCGGTTTGGCAGCCAGAATATTGAGCGCGTCGGCGTCGATGACCGCCGGGATCTGGCTGCCGACGAGCAGGCCGGTGGTGAACTTGACCGTCTGCGGACTCTGCCCCAGGCCGGGACCGACGGCCAGCACGCTCTTCCCGTTCATCAGCGCCGCCATAACCTCCGGGGCAAGGTTTGCCGCTGCAATCTCTCCAGCCGGAATCGCCGCCAGCGGAAAGGTCATCAGCTCCGGCGCAACCGCGGCCACCAACTCCAGCGCCGGGGCCGGAACCGCAGCCGTAACCAGGCCCGCGCCAGCCCGCAACGCCGCCAGCGCCGCCATGGCCGGCGCGCCCGACTTGCCCCCAGCCGTTCCCATCGTTCCGCCCACCACCAGCACGTGGCCGAAGCTGCCCTTATTGGCCGCTGCCGCGCGCGGCGCCTGGGTAAGCGCCAGCGCCGAGCCGGCCCAATGCAATCGCAGAGAATCGGGGCCCAGCGCCGAGACGACGGCGGCCCTTGGCGAGCCGATGGGCGCCACCACGATGGGTTGATCCCAGCGCCGGGTCAACTGCCCAAAAACATGCGCCGGCTTGGGCGCGGTAAAGGTCACCACCGCATCGGCGGGAAAGACCGGATTGGCTTCCGCGCTGGCTAGGGTGGCGCCAGTCTCGTCGGCCGGCCAGCCCGAGGGCAGGTCGACGGCGAGAACGGGCGCGCGGCTGCCCTGCAGCCAGTTGAGCGCTGCCAGCGCCAGCCCTTTCAGCGGCGGCTTGAATCCGGTGCCCACCACGGCGTCCACGATCAAATCGGCTTCCAGGGCGCGGTTGCAGCGGGCCAGATCCTCCTCCGCCGCGACGATGTGGATGAGGCCGTGCGCGGGGCTCGACAGCTCACGCCAGGCCTGGGCTGCGTCGCCGGCCAGCCCATCGGGCACGCCCACCAGCAGCGTGGTTACCTCCAGGCCGGCGTCGGCCAGCAGGCGCGCGGCCATCATGCCGTCGCCGCCATTGTTCCCGCGGCCGCACAGTACCGTCACCCGCCGGGCGCGCGGAAAACCTCCTCGCGCAAATGCCGCCACGGCTGCCGCCGCCGCGCGCATCAACTCCAGCGACGGAACCCCGAACCGCTCGGTCGTCGCGCGGTCGCAGGCTTGCATCTCGGCTGCCGAGAGAACGTGCATGGCTCCATCGTAGTCGAAGACAGGGGACAGGGAACAGGGACTACGGAACAGTTTGCCGTTGGCCGGTGCACGGTCCCGGCCAACCCGCCCGGATCGTCCCGCTTCTCCACCAAAGATCATTTTCTCCAGGTACTTGACAGGAAATCGTCCGGCGCTTATATTTAGATCATTATCTAATTAGGAGGTGATCTAAGGACACCATGAGCAGCAACGAAGCATTCAAAGCGCTGGCCGACCCTACCCGGCGGGAGATCCTCGCCCTGCTGCGCCGGGGAGAGATGACCGCCGGAGCCCTGGCGGAAAGATTCGACATGACCAAGCCCTCCATGTCGCACCACTTCACCGTGTTGAAGGAGGCCGACCTGATTACCAGCCGCCGTGAGGGCCAGCAGATCTGGTACGGGCTGAACACCACCGTGGTCGAAGATCTCATGGCCTGGGCCATGGATCTGATCGGCGACGGCAAACGGAAAGGAACGGAAAAGCAATGACACGCAAGGTCTTTCTCTTCGAAATCCTGCTGATCGCCGCGGCCGTGACAGCCACGGTCCTCCTGTACCCCCATCTTCCCGATCGGGTTCCTATTCATTGGAACCTGAATATGCAACCCGACCATAACGCGCCAAAACTGGCGCTCTGTCTCTTCGGCCCCGGCTTCATGGCCATGGTGATGGCGCTTACCTGGCTGTTCCCATGGCTCTCGCCCAAGCGGTTCCAGATCGACGCCTTCTGGTCCACCTACCACGAGGTGATGCTACTGTGCTTCGGCTTGATGGCCTATCTCTACGCCGCGATGCTGTGGGCGGACAGCGGGCGCGCAATCGATATGGGCCGGGCAATCCTGGGCGGAGCCTGCCTGTTCATTGTTCTCTTCGGCAACCTGATGGGCAAGCTGCGCCGGAACTTCTATCTCGGTGTCAGAACGCCGTGGACGCTGGCCAGCGAGCGCGTCTGGAACGCCACGCATCGCTTTGCGGCCAGGGCATTCGTGGCGTGCGGCCTCGCCGGGCTGGCCCTTTCCATTGCCGGCCTCTATCTCTGGGCGGTCCTGGCCCTGGTGGTTCCGGGCCTGGCGGCTGTGGCCTATTCGCTTGTCTATTACAAACAACTGGAGCGGCGCGCCGAACTCGAAGACAGTCCTGCGCACGGGGATGGAGAAGGCGATCCGCATTCTCACTCGTCCGGCGCCTGAACCACTCCGCCCTCGCGTGCGTAAATTCTGTTGGCAAAGGTTGGCCGCCGGCCAGTCTCTCGCCCTGTTCCTGAAGTCAACCGCAACGCCGCGGAGGAATCCGATAACGCCCTTCGCGCAGATGAGGAGATCGATGAAAAGCGCAATCGCAAGCAAGTTCGCCATCCTTTCGCTGGCAGTCATGGCTCTCTCGCCGCTCTGCCGCGCGCAATCGCAGATAGCCGGGGACTGGCAGGGAACGCTGAACGCCGGCGGCGTCCAGCTTCGCCTGGCTCTCCACGTCGCCGCCGCCAAGGACGGAAGCCTCACGGCAACCCTGGACAGCATCGACCAGGGCGCCAACGGCATTCCCGTTACCAGCGTTACGCTGAAGGACTCCAAGCTATCGCTCACGGTCGATGCCGTTCATGGAACCTATGAGGGCACCGTCAACAAGGATGCAACCGAGATCGACGGCACCTGGTCGCAGGGCCAGCCGCTTGAACTCAACTTCAAGCGCGCTCCCGCACAGGCGGCTGCCGCGCCCAAGCCTGCCGCGCCTTCGGATATCGACGGCAGCTGGATGGGCACGCTGGATGCCGGCGCCGTCAAGCTGCGCATCGTCTTCAAGATCGTCAACACCCAGGACGGCCTGACCGCGCAGCTGCAAAGCCCCGACCAGAGCCCGGTGTGGATTCAGGCCAGCTCGGTCGCGCGCAGCGGCAGTTCGGTCACCATCACCTTCAGCGGGATTGGCGTGGTCTACGACGGCAAGATCGCCGCGGACCTGACATCCATCGAAGGCACATTCACGCAGATGGGCAAGCCCCTGCCGCTGGCCATGAAGCGCATCAGGGATCAGGCCTCGCTCGAGCGCCCACGCCCGCAGAACCCGGTCAAGCCTTATCCCTACCGCGAAGAGGAAGTGACTTACGCCATCAAGGCGGTGGGCAACACGCTGGCCGGGACGCTGACCGTTCCGCCGGGCAAGGGGCCGTTCCCCGCCGTGCTGCTGATTGCCGGCTCGGGACCGAACGACCGCGACGAAACCGTCTTCGGCCACAAGCCGTTTCTGGTTCTCTCCGACTATCTCACCCGCAAGGGCATTGTGGTACTGCGGGCAGACAAGCGCGGCATCGGCAAATCGACCGGGGACCTCCCCAAGGCCACCACCGCCGACTTTGCCTCCGACGCCGAAGCGGGCGTCGCTTACCTCAAGTCGCGTCCCGAAGTCGATCCGCACAAGATCGGCCTCATCGGCCACAGCGAAGGCGGAGCGATTGCGCCCATGGTTGCGGCCGGCGATCCCGGCGTCCGCTTCATCGTGCTGATGGCCGGCCCCGCCGTGCCCGGAGACCAGCTCATTGTGGAGCAACTGCGCCTGATCGAGGAAGCCTCCGGAGCAAGCAAGGAAAGGGCCGCGGAGGATGCCGTCCGGCAGCGGGAGCTGTTCACCCTGGTGGAAACGGAGAAGGACGAGGCAGTCCTTGGAAAAGACCTCCGCGCGAAGCTGGCCGGACAGGTGCCCGAAGCCATGATCGGCACGGGGATCCAGCAGCTTACGTCGCCGTGGATGCGCTACACCCTCACCTACGATCCGGCGACGGCCCTGCGCAAGGTCACCTGCCCGGTGCTGGCGCTCGACGGCGAAAAGGACCTCCAGGTTCCGCCCGCGCAGAACCTGCCCGCCATCCGCAAGGCGCTGGAGGAGGGCGGCAACAAGCACTTCGAGATCGACGAACTGCCGGGCTTGAACCATCTCTTCCAGACGGCCAGGACCGGCGCGCCCACCGAATACGCGCAAAGTGAAGAGACCATCTCTCCGGTTGTTCTCGATAAGGTCGCAACCTGGATTCTGAAGCAGTAGTGGTTTCCCCCCGGAATTCAGTCGGAGATACAAAGGCCCTGCCGGCAATGGCAGGGCCCTTTCGACTGAAACGGAAGCGTGTGAATGCCCCGTCAGTGCTTTTCCGCCGCCGTGGCCAGCTTGGCTTCGGCCTCGGCGATGACGCGGAGAGCCTCGGTGTAGGCCTCTTCGCTGTCGCCGGCTTCGTTCCACTGCTTCTGGCCGCGCTCCAGTTGCTGCTGCGCGCGGGGCACGTCGATCTCCTCCGGCTTGAGCGCGTCCGAGGCCAGAATCGTAACCCGGTCGGGCAGCACCTCGACAAAGCCCCAACTGACGTTGTAGCGGGTAACGCTCTGGGAACCGGCAGATTCGCCATCGGCGCCGCCGTGCACGATCACGTCGCCGGCGCCCAACTCGGCCACCAGCGGCGCGTGCCCGTAGAGCACCTCCAAGCAGCCCGACTTCGCCGGCAGTTCGACCGCCGAAGCCGCGTGCTCGAAGAGCGTGCGCTCGGGAGTGACCAGCCGGACCCGCAGTTGATTTGTCTCGTCTGCCATGGGCTCCTTTCAGTCGCCAGTTGTCAGTTTTCAGTGGTCAGTGATCAGTGATCAGTAAGTGCGGATTGTGCGGCGACCGGGTTTTTACTGACAACTGATAACTGACAACTGACCACTGTTTTTACACCGTCGCTTTCAGCTTCTCCGCCGTCTCCAGCACTTCCTCGATGGCGCCCTTCATGTAGAAAGCCTGCTCGGGAATATCGTCGTACTTGCCGGCGATGATCTCTTTGAAGCTGCGCACCGTGTCGGCCACCTTCACATACGTGCCAGGGATGCCCGTGAACTGCTCCGCCACATGGAACGGCTGCGACAGGAACTTCTGCACCTTGCGGGCGCGGGCAACGGTGAGCTTGTCGTCTTCCGACAGCTCGTCGATGCCCAGAATGGCGATGATGTCCTGCAAGTCCTTGTAGCGCTGCAGAATCTTCTTCACGCCCTGGGCCACGTCATAGTGATCCTGGCCCACGATGCGCGCGGAAAGAATGCGCGAGGTGGATGCCAGCGGATCGACGGCCGGATAAATGCCCAACTCAGAGAGCGGGCGGCTCAGCACGGTGGTCGCGTCCAGGTGGGCGAAGGTCGTTGCCGGGGCCGGATCGGTCAGGTCGTCCGCCGGCACGTAGACCGCTTGTACGCTGGTCACCGAGCCTTTGCTGGTGGAGGTGATGCGCTCCTGCAGCTCGCCCATCTCGGTGGCCAGGTTCGGCTGATAGCCCACGGCCGAGGGCATGCGGCCCAGCAGCGTCGAAACCTCCGAGCCGGCCTGCGTAAAGCGGAAGATGTTGTCGATGAACAGCAACGTGTCCGAACCTTCCACGTCGCGGAAGTACTCGGCTACGGTCAGCGCGCTCAAGGCCACGCGCAGGCGCGCTCCGGGCGGC
>Ga0326728_10007254_pt1 | contig 28791 bp, 25 predicted proteins | sample MB3enrmetagenome_FD_207602 | JGI IMG/M metagenome (GOLD analysis project Ga0326728, IMG submission 207602) | Lab enriched peat soil microbial communities from McLean, Ithaca, NY, United States - MB31MN | ecosystem: Environmental > Terrestrial > Soil > Wetlands > Peat | place: USA: New York... | reverse complement strand
GCTGGAAGATTTTCTTGATCTGCGCCGCCAATGCGATTTGGCCTTTGTAATCGGGCCCGTAAACTTCCGCGACCAGAGTTTGCAACACGGGCGGACCGGGCGGCACTTCGGCGACTTTGATGCGCGCTCCGAAGGGCGTGGCGATCTTGTCGAGCTCCGACCGCAAGCGCCGCGCGATCTCGTGGCTCTGCGCCTTGCGGTCGTGGCGCGAAAGAAGGTTCACCTGAATGTCGGCCTGATTGGGCTGGTTGCGCAAGAAGTAATGGCGCACCAACCCATTGAAGTTGTAGGGACCAGAGGTACCTGCATAGATCTGGTAATTGACGACCTCGGGTTGCTGGCCCAGATATTGTCCCAGTGCTTGCGCCACGCGAGTCGTCTGTTCGAGCGGCGTGCCGTCGGGCATGTCAACGATCACCTGGAACTCGCTCTTGTTGTCGAAGGGAAGCATCTTTACGCGTACCCACTTCAGCGGGACGAAAGCGATCGCGGCGAGCAGCAGAAGCACAACCCCGCCGAGAAACATCCAGCGGCGGCGCGCATTGCGAATGAGCGGGTTCATCGTGCGGCGGTACAAGCGCGTGGTCCAGCCTTCGGTGTCGTGCGCGGAATGGCCGCTCGCACCGGCATATTTCCGCAGCAACCGCAGCGCTGCCCACGGCGAAACTACGAAGGCCACCATCAGCGAAAACAACATGGCAGCGGACGCGCCCACCGGGATCGGCCGCATGTAGGGACCCATCAAACCGCGGACAAAGGCCATGGGCAAGATGGCCCCGATGACGGCGAAAGTGGCGAGGATCGTGGGGTTGCCAACTTCATCCACCGCTTCAACGGCCACGTCCGCGAGAGGACGCCCACGGCTTTCCGGCAAACGAAAATGGCGCACGATGTTCTCGACCACAACGATAGCGTCGTCCACAAGTATGCCAATGGAGAAGATCAGCGCGAACAGCGTGACCCGGTTCAGCGTGTAGCCATACAGGTAGAAAACGGCGAGCGTGAGGGCAAGCGTGACGGGCACGGCCAGCAACACTACTCCCGACTCACGCCAGCCGAGCGCCAACGCAATCAGCAACGTAACGGACAGCGTCGCGATTAGAAGATGCTTGAGAAGTTCGTCGGATTTATCTTTCGCCGTCTCGCCATAGTTGCGCGTGACCGTGACGTTCAGATCGTTGGGAAGCGTATAACCACGCAGCGCATTGACTTTGCCGAGCACGCGCTCGGAAATATCGGTGGCGTTCGTACCTTTGCGCTTGGCGAGCGTGATGGTCACCGCGGGATATTGCGCACCCGCACTCTGTCCCGTGCCGCCGCGAGCGTTGGCAAACAGAACGTAGGTGTCCGGCTCGGCAGGGCCGTCTTCCAACTCCTCGGCCACGTCGCGCAAGTAGACGGGACGGCCGGCGTGGACTCCGACGACCACCTGGCGCAAGTCTTCTAGGCTCGTGAAGAAAGTGCCGGCCTCCACCAGAAACTCGCGATTGTCGCGGGCGAAACTACCCGCCTGGCCGCGGCTGTTCGCGTTCTGAAGTTGTCCTACAATCGCGCCCGGCGTAAGGCCGTATGCCGCGAGCCGTTCGGTGTCGAGCACTACTCGTACTTGCCGGGGCTGTCCGCCGATGATTTTGGTCTCGGAAACGTCATCGAGCTGCTTCAGCGAGTTTTCCAACTCGCCCGCAATTCGCCGCAGACGGCAGGAGTCATAATCCTTTCCCCACAACGTCAACGCCATAATGGGCACGTCGTCAATCGAGCGAACCTTGATGATCGGTTGCGAAACGCCCGGTGGAATGCGATCGAAGTTGGAGTAGAGCTTGTTGTAGGTCTGGATAATGGCGTCTTCTTCTTTAGTGCCAACGTAGAAACGCACGACCAACATGCTCACGCCGGGGTGGCTGATGGAGTAGATGTACTCGACGCCCGGCACTTCGCGCAGCAGCTCTTCCATCGGAAGGTTGACGCGCTGCGCCACCTCTTCCGCCGACGCGCCCGGCATCTGCACGAACACGTCGAGCATCGGCACGACGATCTGCGGCTCTTCTTCGCGGGGAGTTTTGAGAATGCTGAAGGCGCCTAAAAGCAGCGCGGCGACGATCACCAGCGGTGTCAGCTTCGAATCGATGAAGGTGTTAGCGATGCGGCCCGCCAGGCGCATGCGCTGTAAAGGCTGAACCGCCGGCTTGGATTTGTTGTCGGACATTATTCAGCCTCGACGCGTTTGCCGTTGAGATCGAGTTCACCCGGCTTCGCCACGAGACGTTCTCCGCTCTGCAGGCCCGCGAGCACTTCGATTTCGGACCCCAAAGACTTTCCCACAGTGACGTAGCGCAGGCCCGCAACCTGGTTTTGATCGAGCACAAAAACACCTTGCAATTGACCGCGCTCGACCACCGCCGAACGCGGAATCAGCAACGCCTGCCTCTGGCCACGAGAAAACTGGGCCCGCCCAAAGAGGCCCGATCGCAGCCGCGGATCCGCTGGCAATTCGATCTTTACCAGGAAACTGCGGCTCGCGGAATCCGCCGCCGGCACAATCTGCACGACCTTGCCTTCGAGACCCGTGTTGTCGAGAGCGTCGATTACGACCGAAACTTGTTGACCGGTCCGCACATATCGAAGATCGTTCTCGTTGACGGTGGCTTCCAGCCGATAGTGGCGCACATCTTCGACGGTGAAGATCGTCATGCCCGGCGAGGCCAGCGTTCCGGGGTCGGCTTTCTTCGCCGTGATCACTCCGTCGAAAGGCGCTCGGATTCGCGTGTAGTCGAGAGACGTGCGGGCCTCGGCCAATGCCGCCTTCGCTTGCGCTTGTCCGGCTTGCGCCATATCGCGACGCGCGCGGGCAGCCTGCTCGCGGGCTTTCACTTCGTCGAACTCCTGCGGACTGACCGATTTCTTTTCGAAAAGATTTTCGTAGCGCTGCAACGTCGATTCCGCCAGCGCCAGGTCGGAATCCGCCGCGACGAGTTGCTGCTGGGCAGCAATATCGGTCGCGCTTGCGCGGTCTACCGCCGCCCGCGGTTGCGAATCGTCGATTACGGCAAGCACTTGGCCTCGCTGGACGCGGTCTCCTTCGTGAACACGAACTTCGACGATGTTCCCCATCATCTGACTCGCGAGATCGCTGTTCTGGGCCGCATGCACGGTGCCTACGGCTTCGACGAGATCGGGAACGTTGGCCGGTTGCAGCGTAACCACGGAAATGTTCCGCACGATTTCCGGTACAGGCGCGGCGTGCTGCCGATCTGCGGAGCAGCCGCCGAGGCCGGCAATTGAGGCTAGCAGCATCGAGGCCAGCAATAAGGACGAGAGCTTTAGTCCTGCATTCATACGGTTCATGGCATCACCACGGGAGATTGCGGATTCAAGCTGCCGCTCGCCAACTCCAGGTCCGAGTAGCTGGTATGGAAGCGATAAACAGCTTCCCAGTAATCGGTTTGGCTGCGGCGCGCCGTTTCTTCGGCGCCCAACAGATCGGTGATGGTGGTCAGTCCGCCGTCGTATCGGTCCTGGTCGATGCGCAGACTTTCTTGCGCCTGGGCGATGGCGGCCCGCGCAACTTCGACCTCCTGCCGGGCGGAGTCCAGGTTGTAATAAGCGCGGCGGACATCGAGGCGCACTTCGTCGCTGGCCACCTGCCGCATGGCCACCGCTTTTTCTTCAACGGCGCGTTGCCGCGAGAGTTCCGCCCGTTTTGCACCGCCTTCAAAAATGTCGAACTGCACTTCCACTCCACCCAACCAGTTATTGCCTCCGCCGCCCGCCATAAACGTGGGGTTGTCCAATTCCCAGCCGGCGAAGGCGTTCACTCGCGGACCGAACGCCGACTTGGCCATCGCCACGCTCTGGCGCTGGGCGGCTTCTTCGGATTGCACGCGCTTCAAGTCCGGCCGATTCGCGAGCGCTTGTTTCTCAACTTCCTGGAGGGCAGGGACAGGAAGCGCGCGCTCCGCGAGTGCTTCGGATGGCTCGGCCGGAGCGTCCAGCGGAATGCCCATGGCCGTGTTCAGTTCCGCTCGCGCCATTTCCAGATTGTTTCTCGCCCGAATCACTTCCTGCTGCCGCGCCGCCATGCGAACTTTCGTGGTCAGTAAGTCGGACTGCACCGCCAACCCGCTGTCAAACCTCGACTGACTGCGGTCCATGATGGATTGCGCCGTTTTCGCCGCCTGCTCGGCGACTTCTAGTTGCTTCGCCGCCAGCAGGACCTGGTAGTAAGAGCGGACGACGCGGAAGACGATCTCCTGGTCCATCCGGACCAACTGCTGTCCAGCCGCCTCGGTCATCTTTTTTGCTCGATTGATACCGTGCCAACTGGCAAACGAATCGAAGAGGTTCCAACTGCCTCCAAAACGCGTGGCGAAGTTGCCGAAAGGCACAGGGCTATTCAGCTTGTTGAGCGCGAAGTCGGCGGTGGTGAAGCGCTGCTGCCGCAATTCGCTGCCGAACACATAAACTGGGTCGTTGCCGCGCGTCGCGGTTTCGGAAAAGGTCAAGCGGGGCATGAGGAACGACCGCGCTTCACGAACATCCGAGGAAGCCGCCTTGGTGTCCGCGAGAGCCGCCTTGCGCAGCGGATTCTTTTCCAAGGCGACGGTCACCGCCTGCTGCAAGGTAAGAGACGCTGGCTGCGCTTGTTGTGCCGAAGCCGTTGCCCAAGGCAAGCACGCAATCGCGGCGCTCACAATCGCTGTGAAAAAAGTCTTCAACCCTGCACTCCCACAATCTGAGCCGGCTTCATCCACTCGGTCTTCTCTTCGACGATCTCGTGGGTGGTATGAAAACTGGCGGTCTTCTGTATCATGGCTCCCACCGAGCAATACTTTTCCTCGGAGAGACGGATGGCTTCCTCGATCGCGGCTGCGTCAATTTCAAAGCCGGTCACCACGTGGTGGATGCGCACCGCCGTGAACACCTGCGGTGGGCGATCGGACTGGTCGGCTTCGACCCGCACTTCGTAGCCGGTCACTTTCTGGTGATATTTTTGGCGAAGGATGGTGACCACGTCGAAAGCCGTGCATCCAGCCAGGGCGGCGGCAACGAGTTCAATGGGTTTGGGGCCGGTGCCGCCCGCCGTGTCGTCGAGCAGAAAGTGGTGGCCGCTTCCGGTCTGGGCCACGAATTGGCGCTGCTGCTTAAGTGGTTGAGTCAGTGTGACTTTTGCTGTAATCATGATTTCCTCCTGCTGCTCCTACCGACCAAGCACACGAATAAATGCAGCGGAACAGATTTTGTTACAAGAAAAATTCGGCCGTGGTTCCACGGACGCGAAACTCTTGACCGGCGTCTGCGCTTGGCCGGGAAGCGGCTGAGGCTTGCTTCTTCCTTGCGGGTCCGACAATCGACCGCCGATAATGCCAAAGGAACCGTATGGAGAATTTCCGGCTTAAAGTCTTTCGAGTTGTGGCCAAGCACTTGAACTTCCGCAAAGCAGCGGAAGAACTCTGCCTGACACAGCCCGCCGTCACCCTGCAGATCAAAGCTTTGGAACAGCACCTCGGAGTGCAACTCTTCGATCGTAGCGGCGCTCGCATCTCGCTCACCGCTGCCGGCGCCATGCTGCTAAGATATGCCCGCAAAATCGCGGAGTTGGAAACGGCGGCTCTGGCAGCGGTATCGCATTTCGCCATAGAGCAACGGGGCGACTTGCGGATTGCCGCGTCGTTGACGATTGGGCAGTACATCCTGCCTCATCTGCTGGGAGCGTTTCAGCGGCAGCACCCTCAGGTCCGGCTATACATCACCACCTGCAACACGGAGCAAGTGCTGGAATCGTTGGTGGCGGGTGAAGTATCGCTTGGATTCATCGAAGGGCCGCCTCTGCGGCGGGATGTGCGGACCGAGGTTTTCCTCGAAGATGAGATTGTTCTGATGGCGCCGCCCGCCCACGAATGGAGCGAGCGCGGCTTTGTTGAGCCCGAGGAATTGAAACAAGAACGGCTGCTCATGCGGGAGCGCGGCTCAGGAACCCGCCGTGTGGTCGAAATGGCCCTGCAGAAGCAGGGTGTGAAGACCAAGTATCTGAACCTTGCCATGGAGTTCGATTCCACCGAAGGCATCATTACTGCCGTTGAAGCTGGTCTCGGTGTTGGATTCGCCTCGCTCTGGTCCATAGGCAAAGAGCTGCAGCTTTCCTCTCTTCGAGTCGTGCCGATCCACGGAGTTAGAATCACAAGGCCACTTAGTGTGGCGCTTCCCCTTGGCCAAGAACCCCAAGGGACCACACTCGCATTCCTCCATTTCTTGCGATCTCGCCACGACGTAATGAGCCCAACACGGTCGAAGACTCGACCCATCGTCTAATTACTCCAAGCCAGCGATAAGCCAGGCGCATGAGCAATAAGAATTACTGCTTGGACAGTCGAGTATCAGTGCAGCGACACTGGATTCTTGACGAACACCAAGAACATCTTTTTCGCCGGCCTTATCGTCGCCGCCAGTGGCCTCATTTCGACTCCCGTAGCATTGCTGGCCGGGCTGATCTACGGCCTGTCGTTCGCTCACCCCTATCACCTGGACGCGAAGAGACTCTCCGCGTTCCTCTTGCAGGCATCCGTCGTTGGGCTGGGCTTTGGCATGAACCTGCACGAGGTCGTACATGCGGGCCGGAGCGGGTTCCTGTACACCGCGCTCAGCATAAGCTTTGCCATGCTCCTCGGGCTCGGAATTGGACGCTGGTTCAAGGTGCAACGCACAGCGTCGCTCCTGATCAGTGCGGGCACCGCCATCTGCGGCGGGAGTGCAATCGCAGCCGTTGGGCCGGTTGTGAACGCAGGCGAAGAGGAAATGGCCGTCTCGCTCGGAACTGTGTTCGTACTGAATTCGGTTGCCCTGTTTCTTTTCCCGGCTGTCGGATACGCTCTTCACCTCACACAATCTCAATTCGGATTGTGGTCCGCCCTCGCCATCCACGACACCAGTTCGGTGGTAGGCGCAACCGCAAAATACGGCTCCCAAGCGTTAATGATTGGGACTACCATCAAGCTGGCCAGGGCGCTGTGGATCGTTCCTGTGGCGTTCGCAGTGGCAATCTTGAAGAAGAGCAAGTCCAGGATCAAGTGGCCGTGGTTCATCTTGCTTTTCTGCCTGGCCGCTGTTGCGGGCACGTATTTGCCCATGTTCGGCCCGCTCTATCCCAAACTCAGCACCCTGGGAAAGACTGGGTTGACGGTCACCCTTTATCTGATCGGCACGGGAATTTCAAGATCGACATTGAAAGAAGTGGGCGCGCGCCCCCTGTTGCAGGGGATCTTGCTCTGGGCGATTGTGGCTCTCTCTTCTCTCGCTCTCATCCACTACGGATTCATCTCCATCTGATCCGCCCCCAATACGAAAGATGCCTTGCGCGTCAAGCTATTGACCGCCGATAATGCCGTAGGAGTTTCCGATGAAACGTCTATCGATGAAACGCGCAATCGCCATGGTTCTGGTTGGAACTGCGGCATGCCTGGCAGCATCGGGTTGGGCCGTTCAAGCAAATACGCAACCCCGCTTGGGCGGCGCGGCCGGAGCGATGTTTCCTGCTTATCAGGCAACATTGTTATCCAGTTCGCAGCTGATCAACCCGGAAGAACTAGTCAAGATCCTTCAGTCCCCCAAAGGCGAAAAACCGCTCATGATCCAGGTGGGGTCCCACGTTCTTTACGAGCAGGCACATATTCCCGGTTCCGAGTACATCGGCCCAGCCTCCAGCGAAAGCGGCCTGCAAGCACTGCGCCAGCGCGTGGAACATTTGCCGCGAAAAAAGTTCATCGTTCTTTATTGCGGGTGTTGTCCGTGGAGCCACTGTCCGACCGTCATGCCTGCCAATGAGGCGCTGCATAACATGGGTTTCACCAACGTGAAGGTCCTCTATATTCCGGGCAACTTCGGAATGGACTGGGTCGAGAAGGGCTATCCGGTCGCCAAAGGCGACTAGCATACTGAGCGCTTGCGAACTGGAGCCGGCAGATTGAAGAAAGCGATTCTCCGCAGTCTGGCATTTATCGCCATCGTAGCGGGACTTTATTTTGCGACCCGCCATTACGGCACGCCCGTAGGCATGAGAGGCACGGGCATCAGTAAACATTCCATGGCCCCCGATTTCTCGCTTCCCGACTTGACGGGACAACAACTCCGTCTTTCATCGTATCGGGGCAAGATCGTCTTACTGGACTTCTGGGCGACCTGGTGCGATCCCTGCCGCGATGAGATTCCCCATTTTGTCGAACTGCAAAACAAGTACGGCGGCCAGGGCCTGCAGATTATCGGCGTTTCCATGGATGACGGCCCGGAACCTGTACGCGAGTTCTCACAGCGACTCAAAATGAACTATCCGGTCGTCATGGGCACGGCAGATACGGGCGAACTTTATGGAGGAGTTCTCGGATTGCCGATCGCATTCCTGATCGGGCGCGATGGCCGGATCAGTGCCAAGCATATCGGCGCAACCAACATTTCAGTTTTCGAAACCGAGATCGTAAAGCTGCTGCGGAGTAAAACCGATTCCAGTTCGCCAGACTCGTAGCTTTGAGTCGCTGGGCGACGAGTTACTGGCGGATATTCTTTGTAACCATGCGTTCGTAGTCGGCAAGTAACTTCACGCGCATTTCGACCGCCTTCTCGCGGTCAGCCTCCTCCGCGGGCGATCTCCGGCACTGCTCGATCGTCGCTTCGAGACTTGAAAGGAACGCCTTGCACGGTACACATCCGTTCAGGTGCCGCTCCAGTTCCTCGCAAAGCGAATCGTCGAGCTGCTCGTCGAGATAATTCGAAAGTTCGGCGAACATCGCCTTGCAGCGGGCCGGCCTGGACTGTGCGTTGTTGGGTTGTTCGTTGGACGATGCAGAAGATGTCCGAGAAGCGGCATTCCTTCTCACGGAGCGCGGTTTCAGCCCTTTCATCAATTCTTTTCGGACAAACAACCTCGCACGGTGGAGACGCACGCGAACCGTGACGGAACGCAGTCCTGTGATCTCCGCTACTTCCTCGTCGGTCAGACCCTCCATATCGCGCATCACCAAAATAATGCGGTATTGCGGCGGCAGTTTCTGGATGGCGTCCCGCAACCTTCCCGCTTCCTCACTCCGGATGGCGAACGCTTCCGGGTTGATGCTGCCGTCGGAACCTAGCTGCTCCAGTTCCTTCCGATCAGGCATCAGTTCTTCCAGGGAAAGATCTTCCTTCGGCGCAAACTTACTGCGGCGCCGACTCATCAGGCAGCGGTTCTTGGCAACTTTGTAAAGCCACACCACAAGCGCTTTGGGACTATCGAACTTGGGCAGGTGCGGAACCGACTTGAGCAGCACCTCCTGCATCGTATCTTCCGCGTCCTGGCGCTGGCCGCAGACGCGCATGCTGAAAGAGAAAACGGTATTTTGGAGCAGAGCCAGGGCCTGCTCCAACGCCGCATCGTCGCCCCGACGCAGGAGTTGCACGGCTTGGTCTATCTCAGAACGCATTACGTTGAATGTAGCACTCTGTCGATGGGCTTAGCCAATTGCTTTGTTCGATTCGATCATGACCGAGATCAAGCTGTGGGCGGGTCGCCCCGGGGAGACTCAGAAGCATTAATGGCCAACTCCCGGATAGTCGGCTAACCTTCCCTCACCGGATTTTGGAAGGGTTGCCCAATGCGTTCGGAGTCAGAAGTCCAACTTCCCAAATACGGGCTTGTGTAGAGCTTGCCCCAGTGGTGAAGTGGCCGAATCCCTGTTACAGGCCGCAACCATGTAGGGTGATGGGTGAATACAAGGCAAATACAAGTTACCGGCAGTTTTACCGGCAGTTGACCGTGCCTACAACGATTACCAGTGACATGTAGCGCCGGGAGGCACCTCTAATAAGTAGTTGTAATCACTGTTAATTTTGACCCTGAAAAGGCTGGCGTCGGCGGTTCAACTCCGTCCCTGGCCACCACATTTTCAATCACTTAGCGAATATTCCTCAACTGCTATATTGTGTGAAATCGCCCGTTATCTTGGGCCGAGAAAACCACAGCCTCCGGCATACTATTTGGAATCAATAGCTTACAAGCAATGAGACCAACAGAGCGCAGACTTGGGAGGGCTGCGCTCGAAGAGTGTTAATTAAGAGGCGGCGACGGAGTCGGCCAGACACTTGGCCTTCACGGCGCGAGCCTCGAAGCCGCTTTCCGACCTTCCCTGTGATCCCCGCCTTCTTCCGCAAAAACGTGGAAAAAGGCGGGGCACCCTGTTTTCTTGTTTCCTACGGAGCTATCTCGAACACCGTCCCGCCGTTGTACGCCCCTCCATAGTATGTTGCGCCATAGAGGTTGCCCGCCATGTCGATGATCAAGCCCCCGAAAGGGCGCGCACCGTCTCCGGGCTCGCCAGTAAAGGTATGGAGGATAGTCTCGGTCCAGACGCTGCCTCCGTGGTGCGGGGAAATCTCAAACACAATGCCGTCGTTGTCGGCACCGCCAAAGATCGTAGTGCCATAAAGATTACCCTTCTTGTCTCTGACCAGACCTGCGTAAGGGTAAGTGTTCGATCCATCCCCGGTGTGGCTTCCGAAGCTGTAGAGGAGGGTTTCGGTTCCGGCAGCCGTCAGCTTGAATACCGTGCCATCACCGTGAGCGCCGCCTTGCTCCGTAGTGCCATAGAGATTGTTCTTCTTGTCGATGACCAAGCCTGATAATGGGTATTCCCCGTCTCCGGGATAGCCAGCGAAGCTATGGAGCACGGTTTCGGTTCCGCCCTTGGTTAGCTTGAAGCGATCAATGGCTGGCGCACCCAGACTTCCCTCACCGCTTTCGACATGATTCGCGCGTTAGAACACTTCTGCGGAACCTTTCTCTATACCCACATCGATACCGAGGGCTAGATGGGTGGGATTCCAATGGAGGCGATTCATGCTATCCGGAGCGCCACCGAACGACATCTGGTGGTGACCGGCGGTATTACCGAACAGCGGGAGATCGACGACCTCGATGCGCTGGGAATCGACGCGGTAGTAGGAATGGCGCTCTATACTGGAAAAATCCGCAGGTGAACGTCGACCGGCAAAAACCGGTCAGGTTGCGTCTGCTATGTGGAATAAGTGGCGTTGATTCGGACGTACTTCTCGGTCAGATCGCCGGTCGTGAAAACCACAGTGGCGGAGCCTCGTCCAAGCCGCACGCGAACGTTACAGGTTGGTTGAGACAATGCCCGATGCGCATTCTGAGCGTTAAAGTCGCAGTGGGCACCGTGACGGCACACTAGCTCATCTCCGATGGAAATATCGATGCGCTGCGGATCGAGAGGCACGCCACAGGCTCCGATGGCCGCGAGAATACGTCCCCAGTTGGGATCGGACCCTGCCAGTGCGGTCTTCACTAGTAAAGAATGTGCAATTGCCCGGGCGGTACGCAGCGCTTCATCGCGGTTGCGTGCCTGGGTAATTTCGAAGCGGACGACATGCTTTACACCTTCACCATCGGCAACGATCTGTTCGGCGAGGGACTGGCAGACACGGCGCAACGCCGATTGGAACTTCTCTCGGACCTTGGAAGTTTTCAGAGTCGTAGCACTCTGCCCGGAAGCGAGCAGCAGGACCGTGTCGTTTGTGGAGGTGTCGCCATCCACGGAAATGCAATTGAAAGTCTCGTCACAGGCGGCTTTTAAGAGCGGTCTCAATTCAAGCGGGCTGGCAACGGCGTCGGTAAAAAGGTAGACGAGCATGGTTGCCAACTGCGGATGGATCATGCCAGAACCTTTCGCTACTCCAGCCACGCTGATGTGCTGCGCGCCTGCATCAATCCGCTCAGAGGCAACTTTAAGTTTGACGTCCGTAGTCATGATCGCTTTGGCGAATTCGCGCATGGCCCGAGAGGAAGATTTGCGGTTCGCCAGCAATTGCGGAAGATTCCTCACAATGTTCTCGACCGGCAGTGGAACGCCGATGATCCCGGTCGATGACGGGAAGACTTCTTCCGTCGGGATGTGAAGCAGCTGGGCGACCTCGCGGCAAACGCGCTGGCAAGCTCGCTTCCCAGCCGATCCGGTGGCGCAGTTGGCGTTCCCAGAGTTGACGATGACCGCTCGGACGCGGCCGCGGTTCTTGCGCAGGAGGGTGCGGCCGATTTCCACGGGTGCAGCGGCCACACGATTTTGCGTGAATAAAGCAGCGGCAGACGCGCCCGGAGCAGCTTCGACCAAGGCCAGGTCGGGCCGGCCACTCGCTTTGATTCCGGCAGCGAGCGCGGAAAAACGAAAACCTTTGGGAAGGAAAATTGCCGGGGTTGTCCCCTTCATGCCTGGATCTTCACCAGCCGTTCTGCCGGTGCAGCAAGTATGGCGAAGTTGGGCAGTTCTCCGCGCACCATGGCGAACTCGTCGCAATCGTGCAAGCGGGGACAAACACAGCAGTCCTTATAGATCTTGTCCGGCAAGCTCTCGCGTTGCGCCATACGGAAACCGAGGCGGGCGAAGAACTTCGGTTTCCGTGTGAACAGACAAACGCAGCCGACGCGATGTTTTTTCGCTTCCGCCAACAAGGCCCGCACCAGGCTGCTGCCGACACCCCGGCGCTGCTCTCCGCGAGAAACGGTAATGGAGCGGATCTCGGCCAGGTGCGGACCGTAGAGATGAAGAGCGCCGCAGCCGACGATCTGGGGACCGTCCTCGAGCACGGTGAAGTCGCGGACATTCTCGCAGATTTCCGCCAGGGTTCGCGGCAGCACGGTCCCGTCGCCGGAGTAGGCGGCGATCAGGTCGTGAATCTGCCGTGCATCCGGCAAGGTTGCTTTACGCGAGCGCATGGATTTCCTCGCGGATTGCCTCAACCCTTTGCTTGGCAGACAAAATAGCCTGGCGGACCCTGCTGGGTGCCGTGCCGCCAATAACATCGTGAATGGCGAGGACGGATTCCAATTCCAAACAAGCATAGAAGTCCGCATCGAAGACTGTATTGAAGGAACGCAGTTCTTCGAGCGAGAGATCCTTGAGTCCGCATCCCTTGGCGAGGCACAACTGCACGGCCTTGCCGATCTGTTCATGCGCCAGAGCTGAAGGCACTCCGCGGTGAACCAGGTAGGTTGCCGCGGCCCACGCGTTCATGAAGCCGGCCTCTGCGGCCTCGCGCATGTGACCGTAGTTGAATTCCGCAGCCTTCATCCACGCGCTCACGAGCGGTAGAAGGGAGGATATCGTGGTTGCGACGTCAAAAAGCGGTTCCTGCGTTTCCTGCAGGTCCTTGTTGTAGGCGAGCGGCAATCCTTTGGTCACGATCATCAGGGTATTGGCTGCTCCAATCACACGAGCAGCCTTGCCACGCGTCAATTCCAGCAGATCGGGATTTTTCTTCTGGGGCATGGCGCTGCTGCCGGTCGAATAGGCTTCGGGCAACTGCACAAAGCCGAATTCCTCGGATGAGAACAGGATCATCTCCTCTGCCCATCGGCTCAAATGCAACGCAACCAGGGACAACGCGTTGACAAACTCCAGCACAAAGTCGCGATCGCTGGTGGCGTCGATGCTGTTCGCTGTCGGGCCGGAAAAACCGAGGCCGGCGGCCAGGGCTCGGCGATCCAGGTCGATGGTGGCTCCGGCGACGGCACCAGAGCCCAGCGGACAGAAGTTCTGCCGCTTCTGGCAATCGGCCAGCCTCCCGGAATCCCGCAGAAACATCTCGACGTAGGCGAGCAAGTAATGCGCGACCAGCACCGGCTCGGCGCGCTGGAGATGGGTGTAGGCGGGCATTACGGCGTTCCCGGCTTGCTCGGCGCATTCCAAGAGGACATCGAACCAATCGGCCAGGTCGGTTTGCAGTCGATCAATCGTGGCGCGAACGTAAAGGCGGAGATCGGTGGCAATCTGTTCATTACGGCTGCGCCCGGAGTGCAGCTTGTAAGCGGTATCGCCGATCAGTGAAGCCAATTGCTTTTGCACGAAATGGTGTACGTCTTCGGCTTGGTCGTCTTCATCTTTGAGAAAAGTGGATGAAGCGGCCGACTTGGCCGCAATTTGGTCCAGACCCTGCAGAATGGCAATCAGCTCGTCGGGAGACAGAATGCCTGAATTCTTCAGGGCGCGCGCGTGGGCGCCGCTGGCGGCAAGTTCGTAACCGAGCAACTGCCGGTCGAACGCGAAAGAACTCTGCCAGCGATGGAACTCCGGATCGGCCTCCTGACGGAAACGTCCACCCCACATTTTCATTTTGCAACCTCCATAGCGACCGCGGCGCGTGAGCGCGAGGGCAGGCCGAGAATGCGAATGAAGCCCGCCGCGTCCTTCTGATCGTAACTGTCTCCCATGGTGAAGGAGGAGAGATCGGTGCGGTACATGGAGAACTCGGAACTCCGGCTGACGATGGCGACGTTACCTTTATAGAGGGACAACGTAATGTCGCCGGTGACATGTTCCTGCGTCGATTCCACGAACTTGTCCAGCGCTTCACGCAAGGGCGTGAACCAGAAACCGAAATAAACCAGTTCGGCGTACTTCAGTCCGAGCTGCTGCTTGAAATGCAGAAGTTCGCGTTCCAGACACAGGGCTTCGAGTTCGCGATGGGCCGCCAGCAACAGAGTTCCGCCCGGCGTCTCGTAACAGCCGCGCGACTTGATGCCCACAAAGCGGTTTTCCACCAAATCCACGCGGCCAATGGCGTTGCGCGCGCCGATTTCATTCAACAATTCGACCAGCGATACCGGATCGAGCTCCACACCATTGACCGAAACCGGAACTCCCTTTTCGAAGCCTATCTTCACCTGCTCTTCGCGGTCCGGCGCCTCCTGGGGCGAGCGCGTCCACTGCCAAGTGCTGGCCAGCGGAGCGTTGGCCGCATCCTCCAGTTCACCGCCCTCATGGCTCACATGCCACAGGTTCCGGTCGCGGCTGTGGATCTTCTCGCGGCTTGCAGCCACGGGAATCCCGTGGCTCTCGGCATAGTCGAGGCAATCCTCGCGTGACTTCAAATCCCATTCACGCCAGGGAGCGATCACCTTCAGCTCAGGAGCGAAGGCTTGGTAAGTAAGTTCGAAACGGACCTGATCGTTCCCTTTGCCGGTGCAGCCGTGGGCCACAGCCGTAGCGCCTTCTCGCAAGGCAAGCTCCGCTTGGTGCTTGGCGATCGCCGGCCGCGCCAGTGACGTGCCGAGCAGATACTTGTGCTCATAGACTGCGCCCGCCTTCAATGCGGGAAACACGTACCCGGTGAGGAATTCCTCGCGAAGATCCTCGACCACTACATGGCTCGCCCCCGTGGCGTAAGCCTTTTCCACCACGGCCTCAATGTCGTCCCCCTGCCCGACGTCGCCCACCATCGCGATAACGTCGCAGGCATAGTTCTCCTTGAGCCATGGAATGATAATGGAGGTATCCAAACCTCCAGAGTAGGCAAGCACAACTTTTTCAGACATGAACGCTCCTTAGGATTGGCGGGTAGTTACGCCCGCACCCTTTTTTCAAAAAAAATTTGTACCGGTCGTTGGCCGTCGCAAGTAGAACTTGTTCGGAGCGGATTACAGATGCCAGGCTCATGCGCCGAGCACCTCCGTTCCGCATTCGACCTTGGTCAGATAAATTTGCGGCAAAAGTTCAACCTGCGCCGCCGGCAAAATGCGGACGCGCTTGACCCCCTTGTGGAGCGCTTCCGTACACGCCGCAAGCTTGGGAAGCATGCCGCCGCGGATGACCGAGCCCGCAACCAGGCCGGCGACTTCCCTTACGTTGAGCCAGCGAATCACCGCGCCTTCCGCGTCCTTGACGCCGGGCACATCGGTCAGAAATATGAGCAGGTCGGCGCCACATGCGGCCGCACAGGACGCTGCCATCTGGTCGGCGTTGATGTTGTAGTACTCGCCGTCAAAGCCCAAGGCCAGGGATGAAAAAACTGGAATGGCGCCTTCCCGCCAGATGGCCTCCAGCCAACGCGGTTCCGACGAGCAAATCTCGCCCACGAAACCAAGCTTGCCGCTGTCGCGGTCCTTCTTGCGGGCGCGGAACACACTGCCATCCCCGCCACAAAGACCGAACGCCGGGAACCCTGCCGTCTGAATCGCGGCGACCAGGTTCTTGTTGACGATCCCGGCCAGTACCATAACGGCGACGTCCCGCGTTTCGGCGTCGGTGACCCGCAAGCCATTCACAAAAGCGCTCTCTTTTCCCAGCAACTTGAGCGTGCGGGTGAGGGCGCTTCCACCACCATGCACGACCGCTACACGGTGGCCGTCGCGGGCGAGTTCGACAATCGCGCTAGCGCATTTGCGCAAAATGGAATCGTTCTCCAGCGCCGCGCCGCCGATTTTGACGACAATCTTCACCGCAGGCCTTCTTCCTCTCCCCATCCGTACATGAGGTTCATGTTCTGGATCGCCTGTCCCGCCGCGCCTTTGAGCAGGTTATCGACGCAAGAGACAATCACCAGGCGCCGGTTGTCGTCGGCGAGGCAGAAACCGATATCGCAATAGTTCGTGAACAGCGCGAAGCGGATCTGCGGAAGTCGCGGTGTCGCAAACACTCGCATCCATCGCTTGCCCGCGTAGAACTCCCGATAGCACGCCTCAATCTCCGTATTCTTCGTCGCGTGGCCCAATCGAACATAGATCGTCGAGAGGATTCCTCGCGGAATCGGAAGCAGATGGGGGGTGAAGACCAACTCCGAGGATTCCAGCTCCAGTTGCTCAAGAATTTCACCGCAATGCCGGTGGTTGAAGATCGAATAAGCGGAGAGATTGTCCGCCACCGAAACAAAATGGGTGCGGTCGGTGGGTTCTTTTCCCGCGCCGGAGACGCCGGACTTGGAATCGCAAACGATCCCGTGCTCGCGGTCCACCAGTCCGGCCTTCAGCAGTGGCGCCAAGGCGAGGATGATCGACGTGGCATAGCAGCCCGGATTCGCCACCAAGGTCGCGTCCAGCATCCGATCGCCGTTCAACTCGGGAAGTCCATAAATTGCTTTGCGAGTAAGTTCGGAGGCGGTCAGCGCATCTTCGTCTTGAAATCCATAGATCGCGCGATGCCTCGCCTGTTTCAGCCGCCAAGCGCCGCTGAGATCGATCACGCGCAAGCCTTCCGCCGCCGCCTCCGGCACCAGCGTTCGCGAGACCTCGTGCGGAGTCGCAAGAAACAGCAATCCCACTCCCTGCCGCTTCAAGGCCGCCCAGTCCAAAGGATGGAAAAAGCAATCGTCACTCTCGGCAAGAGAAAGAGAAGGAGAAAAAGAAAGACCGGGGAACCAGTCGGCGGGACCCGAATCCGTGCGATTGCCTTCACTGCGCCGCAGCAAGATAGGTTTCTCCGTGTGAGGATGGCTGAACAAGAGCTTAGTAAGCTCGATGCCGGCATACCCGGTCGCGCCCAGAACCGCGGTCTTGAGCTGGCCACTCATTACTCGAGCATTTCCCGAATACGGTAGGCCAGCTTCTTTGCATCCTCTTTATCCGGACAGACAACCAGGACGGTATCGTCGCCGGCGATTGTGCCCACCAATTCGGGCCAGTCTTGCTGGTCCATCGCCGCCGCGACTGGCTGCGCGCTGCCCACAATGGTCTTGAGCACCAGCAGGTTTTGCGCCGCGCGCACTTCGAGCACAAATTCCTTCATCAGTCGCGCCACAGGTGGCAGCCCTGAGTGCAAAAGTTCCTCGCCTTGCGGCAGCGCGTAGCCGGCCGCCGTTTTGACGAGGTTCAGGTCGCGGATATCTCGAGAGAGGGTCGCCTGGCCCACCTTAAAACCGCGCCGGCGTAAGGCCTTCTGCAGCGCTTCCTGGCTTGGCGACGGTCCCTCGCGAAGAACTTCCAGTTCGGCCCTTTGCCGCAAGGTTTTATTCATAATGAATATTTATTCACTTATATGAATATATCGACTATCGCTTATTTACAGGACTGCGGGGTGGGATGTCAAGAGTAAAATTGACGGAATGTATACCCGACTGCTACGAGCGTCCTGTCTGCCCGGTGTGCCTGTCAGATGCCGATAAGTCGATCCGGTCGAGTCACAACGGCAAGACTTACTACTTCTGCTCCGCGTACGACAAGGATGTTTTCGGCCGGCACCAAGAGATCATCGGCCGCTTCCTCGCCGAGGACGCGGCTCCCACACCCAAAACCAAGAACTGATTAACCTGCCTGTGATGCAAATGGAGACAGGGCTGTGGGATTTAACGCGCTATTCTCCGTTGTCTCCGGAAGGCGCGGGGCGATGCGTAGTAAACAAGAGGTAGTAATGGGAGTCGCGGACTGCGCAAGCTCGGCCACGGTTTGAGCCTTGAGCACTCCCAGCATCGCCTCCTGCGCCTCGATCCAAATGTCGAAGATTTGGCATGTCGCACGCCAGGGGCATTCTCCATCGGGGCCGGTGCAAGCGTTCAGGCGAACGGGACCCTCAACCGCTGCGATCACATCAGCAACGGTCGCTCTCAAGGCGACTGGCAGAAGCTCGAAGCCGCCTTCTTGGCCGCGATGCGACTCGACGAAACTAGCACGACACAGCAACTGCAGTACCTTCGAGAGAAAGCTTTCTGGCACATCGACAGCGTGAGCCAACACAGGGACGGCCGTCCGTTGCCCGCGTGGCAAGCCAGCCATATGAACAATGACACGCACGGCATAGTCTGCGGCCCGGGTCAACTGCATCGCGCCGCGGCCTGGGGCGAGAATTTTAGCTTTCCGGTTTCTTCGAGTACCAGGGAGTTCGCACACAACGTTCTGAGGTTGAAGATAACCGAAATGCGAGAGTAGTTTGGCGCGGCAAATTGACGCACGACCTTTCAAGCTTGGAACCGCTCCCGGGCCTCACGTCAAATCGCCAATCGGGTACGCAAACTGTGCGGCAAAATGTCGCAGCCGAACCGCAGGCGACTAGTTAGGGTTAGCATAAGAAACGAGGAGCGCTTGTGGCCCTGTCCCAATCCGCGGTGATCCCGCGCATCGCGTTGCCATGGATCGTCCGCCTCCGCTACACGATGGTGGCAGCGCAGATGGCGACGGTGGTTTTGGCGGATCGATTCCTGGGGATTGCCCTGCCCCTGCGCTGGATTGCGATTCCTCCCCTGCTCGTGCTCCTGAGCAACCTGTGGCTTGGCTGGTGGCAAGCTCCAGCGCGAGGACCGCGCCGCTTGACCGAATCCGCCGTGATCGGCTCGATGTTCGTGCTGGATACGCTCTGCCTCACGGCGATCTTGATGCTGAGCGGAGGACCAACCAATCCGTTCAGTCTGCTCTACCTGGTCCACATCACCCTGGCCGCAACCATCTTGACCCAGCGGCAGACGTGGGCCCTCGGCGTATTGGCGTCGCTGTGCTTTGCGCTGCTCTTTTGGAGATATCACCCCGTTCCCCAGCTTGGAATGACCCATCATGGAGAAGGCATGCACCTGCATCTGCTTGGGATGTGGGTTGGGTTTGCGGTAGCGTCGTCGCTGGTGGCAATTTTCTCCGGGAAGATTTCGCGATTGCTGCGGCAGCATGAAAACTCGTTGCTGCATATGCAGGAAGAACTGGCGAAGAGGGACCGGCTTGCCGCTCTGGTCACACTCGCCGCCGGCGCGGCGCACGAGTTGGGCACTCCGCTGGCCACCATCGCAGTGGTTAGCAAAGAACTGGAACACTACGCCACGCGCACGGTTTCGGACAACGCCATCGCTGAGGACAGCCGCCTCATACGGACCGAGGTGGATCGGTGCCGCGAGATCCTGCTGCGGATGAGCGCGGAAGGAGCCGAGCCCGCGGGCGAAGCTCCGGACGCAGTGACCGTAGATGATCTGCTGAAGTCAGTTTGTGGCGCTTTTGCTTCGGAGCAGCAATTGCGCGTCAACTGCAGCAGCGAAGACTCGGCGGCTACGCTGATACTCCCGAGACGAGCTGTTCAGCAAGCCTTGATTGCACTGGTTGGGAATGCCTGCGACGCCAGCGCTCCCGGATCTGAAGTCGATCTGCTCGTGTCGCGGGAGCGCGATTGTGTGCGCTTTGAGGTGCGAGATCGCGGAAAAGGCATGGCTCCGGAAACGCTCCGCCACGTCGGCGAACCGTTCTTTACGACCAAGGAGCCCGGACGCGGCATGGGACTAGGAGTATTTCTTGTGCGCAACCTGGCGGAGCGTCTGGGAGGACAGCTAACGATCGAGTCTTCGCCGGGTAAGGGCACAACTGCGGTGCTGGATCTTCCCCTCGTGAAAACAAACGATCAGGTCACAGCATGACGAACGTGGAAACAGGAATCGATAGCGAATCAGTAGTGCTTGTGGTCGACGACGACGAAGTATTCCGGAACCGGCTATGCCGGGCTCTGGCTAGTCGTGGCTGGCGGGCGGAAGCAGCCGCCGACGGGGCCACGGCTGTTCGAATCGCCGCGGCGGTCAGTCCCGATCTGGCGATTGTCGATCTCCGGCTTCCGGGCGCGGGCGGGCTTGATATTGTCCGCGAGCTTCGCCGCCTCGACGAAACCATGTGCATCATCATGCTGACCGGCTACGGGAGCATTGCGACCGCGCTCTCGGCGGTCAAACTCGGAGCGAATCACTATTTGAGCAAGCCGGCCGATGCCGATCAGATTCTCGCTTGCTACCAGAAACTGACTGCCGCGAACGCTGCGGAAGAATCCGATCCAGCCAGTGCCGACGTACCAAGCCTTGCCCGAGTCGAATGGGAACACATTCAGCGGGTGCTCGCGGATTGCGAAGGCAACATCTCGCAGGCCGCCAAACTCCTTGGCCTCCATCGCCGCTCTCTGCAAAGAAAATTATCCAAGTACCCACCCCGAAAGTGAGCGTGCGACAATTTGCCGCAGTATTGGGCAATATTCGTATGCTAGCCTGACTGACTGAACATTCGGGTTCCTGTAACAGGTTGTCCTAACTCTGAGGGCAGAAAGACGAAAGACTCTCTGCAAATAATGGGCACAAATATGGCAATAAGGAGAATTGGGAAATGCGATTGGCACATCGAAATCCAGTCAGAATATTTCTGGCAGTCATTCTGGTTGCGTCGTCTGCGTTCTATACGACCGGCTGCGGGAGCAGCAGCGGAAGTACAAAACAATCCCAGACAATTACCTTCGGCTCAACTCCGACCCTGACCGTGGGTGGAACGGCAACGGTCACAGCTACGGCCAGCTCAGGGTTGCCCGTGACATATAATAGCTTGACCTCTGCGGTTTGCTCGGTCGACAGCAGCTCCGGCCTCGTGACCGATATTACGAACGGACTTTGCACGATTGCCGCCAATCAGAGCGGTAATTCCACCTACTCCGCCGCACCGCAGGCCACCCAGAGTATTTCCACTTCGGACAATGTGCAGACGTATAACATCGTCACTACATTTGTCGAGCCAATGACGGCTCCGAATTACTCGATCTTCTATGGCGCGTTCACTTATGACGCTACTACACAAATACCCTACAACCTGTATGGCGTGCTCACCGAAAGCATGACGCAGGAGCCCTCTGTGCAAACGCCGGAGATGACCACGGTGGCTCTCGGAAACCAGCTTTCCTCGGTAAGCGACAATAATGGTGGCCAGCTATTGTCTACTTTCGCCTTGGATACGACCAATGTCTTCGACCCTGGAGGCTTTGCAACAGGGGGAACCGTGTACTACGGCTACAGTACGGGCGCTACGAATCCCGCCGATGGAGGCGTAGGCAACGCCTATGTCACGGTCGACATTAACTTGACCAATCCCGAGACTGCGCTGACAAGCGCGCAGATCAATCTGGAAGCCTATGGTGACTGCACGAACCTCGGCATGATGGGAAAAACCTGCATGACCGGGGTGGATGGCGGTGGAACCATGGGAGGATACCCGTCTTCCCAGACCGTGACCGCCACGGGGTCTACGGCCCAGACAATCACATTCGGTACTGCGCCTGCTTTGAGCGCGGGAGGAAACGGAAGCACACCAACAGCAACGGTTCAAGCCACTGCCAGTTCCGGGTTATCCGTAACTTACAGCAGTCTTACGCCCGAGGTGTGCTTTATCTATCAGGACACCGGCGGTATCGGTACATATTCCTACACCACCACCGGCGAGATATGCATCATTGCCGCGGACCAGTATGGAAACTCGACCTACATGCCGGCTGCGCGCTCGACCCAAAGCTTAACGCTGCAGTAGAGCGTTACGGATGCGTCGCTCAGTCAGGAAACGATAGATAACCCGAATGCGCGACGCGCCCAGCCATCGGCGCGGTTGACTTTCCGGGCGGGGCGCCGATTTTGCATAATCGCCTCAATTGGCGAAAGCAGAGCCGTGAGTCAATTGTGGCAGCAGCGGCGGGTCACCCGCTCGGAATGCCGTCTTGCAAGGGCGCTTGCCGCCGACCAGCGCCCTTAGTTAGCTTCAAGAAAAGGAGTGGTCCATGAACCGAGGCAGGTGGCTTGCCGGAATTTGGATAGTGCTTCTGCTGATTAGTTGTCGGCAGGCATCGGCGCAGCGTGGCACGCTTAATACCGTATCCCAGGCAACCGTTGCGGCAGAGGTTCCAGACGACGATCGAGGAGCTACTGGTAACATTTCAGGCACGGTCAAAGATCCGTCCGGCGCGGTCGTGTTTGGTGGAAAGGTCAGTATCGCCGATGCGAAGTCGCAATTCACGCAGCACACGCTGACGGACCAGCGGGGGAGATATTCCTTTTCAGGCGTTCCAGCAGGACGCTACCAGCTTGTCGTGGAATACTCCGGCTTTGCGCAGACGGAAAAGAAGGTTGTTGTCGGTGCAGGACAAACAACCGCGGTTGACATCACGCTGAGCATCGCCTCAACAAGTACTGTCGTTGTGGTGGCGGAACAGGCCAGTGAGGTCAGTTCCAGCGCAATCGCATCCGATCGGATTCGGACCGATGACACCGCATCTCTTCTTGATGAGGTCCCAGGCGTCAGCTTGTACACGAACGGCGGCGTATCCAGCTTGCCTGCGATTCATGGCCTGGCGGACGACAGAGTGAAGACCATGGTCGATGGCATGACCATTACCCCCCACTGCGCCAACCATATGAATCCTGTCTTGTCGTATGTCGTTCCAAGCAATGTCGCAGCCATTCATATTGTGGAGGGAGTTACACCTGTCAGCCAGGGAGGAGACAGCATCGCGGGCAGCATTGACGTTGAATCGCCGGTGCCGGACTTTGCCGCAGAGAAGAAGATTGTTGTGCATGGCGGCCTGTCGGTCTTTCATCGAACCAATGGGGTCGTGAATGGCGGCGATGCCTTTTGGTCGATTGCCGGCAGGCGTTTCAGCGCTGCCTATAACGGCTCTTATGTCAATGCTGACGATTACACCAGCGGCGCAGGCCTCCATGTCCGGACCTCACTCTACGAGGCGCGAAACCACGCTCTCGTACTGGCGACACAACTCGGCAATCATCTGCTCACGGTCCGCCTGGGATATCAGGACATTCCCGAGCAGGGATTTCCGAACGACTATATGGACATGACGAAGAATGATGGCGAGCTTCTCAACATACTCTACAAGGGGAAATTCGCATGGGGGAAAGTCGACGCCCGTTTTTATGATGAACGCACGAGGCATGAAATGAACTCTCTTCCAGAACGGAGGGGGATGGACATGCCGATGAATGTGCGAGGCGGAGACATTGGCTATTCGGTCAAAGCAGAGCTGCCGGTTTTTGCGCACGATCTTCTGCGCGTGGGAACCGATTTTCACCGCTATACGCTCGATGACTGGTGGCCGGCAGTTGTCGACTACGTAAGCCTTATGGGCCCGGACACCTTCTGGAATGTGCGCAATGGACGGCGTGACCGTTTCGGCACGTTTGTGGAGTGGGAACTGCATCGTGGCCAGAGATGGGCGGCGGTGTTTGGTGTGCGCAACGACGAAGTCCTGATGAACACGGGAAACGTCTCCGGTTACAATATGGATCCAACCGCGACCGGCAGCGCGGCGTATTATGCTGACGCCACGGCATTCAACCAGCTCAATCACTATCGAGTGGACAATCATTTCGACGGGACGGCGCTCGGCCGTTATCAGGCAAATTCGCGCTCTCTATTTGAATTCGGCTACTCCCGTAAAACCCGTTCGCCAAGTCTTTACGAGCGCTATCTGTGGTCGAAGCAAAGCTTGATGGCCGTCTCGATGAATGGCTGGTTTGGGGATGGAAACGGATATGTCGGCAATCTGGATTTACGTCCCGAAGTGGCGCACACAGCCAGCGCAGGCGTTGTCTGGCAGAAATCACCAGATGCGCGGGAAGAACTAAAGATCACTCCCTATTACACCTACATCCAGGACTATATCAACGTGCTTCGATGTCCGCCTATTGCCTCAAGCAATAGTTGCACGCAGGCACGCTACGAGGCTACCTCCGGCTACGTCACATTACAGTTTGCCAACCAAACGGCGCAAGTCGCCGGAGTCGATGCTTCAGGGCGCTTGCCTGTAGGAAATTACGTGCGCATGGGGGAGTTTGCGTTGTCAGGTTTGTTCAGCTATGTGCGCGGAAAGAATCTAAGCACGCACGACAACCTCTATAACATCATGCCACCCAACGTCCGGCTGGCGCTGGAACATAAGCGCGGCGCTTGGTCGAGCCGAATTACCTTGCAGGCCGTTGATGCTAAGGAAAATGTTGAGGCTGTGCGCAATGAGCTCCGTACAGCCGGTTATGCGCTCGTCAATGTTCAGTCGGCTTATCAGTTGAATTTTGCAAGAGGAGCAAAGCTGCGTTTCGATCTCGGCATCGACAATCTCTGCAATCGGAACTACGCTTTACCCCTGGGAGGACGCTACTGGGTCGACAATTCAGGATCGACACAGGTGCCTGGTCCTGGCAGATCGTTCATCGGCAGTCTTACGCTTGGATTCTGATGGATTGGATGGGGGGAAAGCGACGGTTGCATCCGGCTTTTCGCTCCTGGAACATGCTAGTGCAGTTCTGGGCAAAATTGTTTTTCTAACGCAAAGAAATTCATGCCACTCATATATAAGTAGTTTCCCCCGCCGCGTGGCTTAGCTACTTGGCCTCTTGACGGGCGATATCAATGAATTCCGGACGAGGGCAAGTCCTGCTACGCTTGGCAGAACAAGATCCTCTGCCGCATTGGAACGAACCGACACTTCACGGCGACAGCGGCAAGATCAAAGCGACTGGCGTGGAAACCAGACTTTCACAAAAAACTACGCAAAGACGAGTAATGGGCGCCGCAAGCCGCCTTATTCGACACAAGGGCACTCGTTGCGCTACCCGCACTTTGACCCGCAGTTGCTGTTTCCACCACGAACTATCAACAATTTCCAGCGCCACCCGTGCCACGAAGTTGTAGTAATGATTGATTCTCTTAGCCCTGCCATTTTTCCACTCGCCTCAGCCATTTCATCGGTGACCACATCGCCGTAGGCGTTCAGCGTCGTCCTAATATCAGCGTGCCGCATGAGCTTTGCTATACGGCTATCGGAGTTCCCACGGCATCAAGCCAAGGGCGGTAGCTGTGCCGCATCGTGTGCGTGCCCAGCTTGCCGATGCCCGCGTCTGACGCTGCCCTCTGGAACACGTTCCACACCCAAGGGGATAATCACGGCAACCGGCCCAGTTTTACCGGAGATGCAAACAGCCAATCCTCTTGCCCGGAGAATTGAGTGGTTTGCATCCAGAGTTTCAGCATGTCCAACAGGCGCCAAGGGATCGGGTTCAGCAGAGCACAACCCTAGATCTGGTTTCATAAATGCCTTTCAAGCCGGAAAGCGCGGGGGCGCGGATCGCTTGGTGTGAGTGCATTCCGAGCCATTGCATGCTGTATTTGGAAGGACGGTAAAGCTGAAAACCAGCGGCCTCGTGAAGGTTGCATACATTCCGTGCGCCGAAGAATAACGTAAACTAATGCCAATCATGCTCCAGCGCACACCGGTTACGCGACGCCAGATGTTGAAGGCGACTGCGATGGTGTTGGCCGCCTTGCCCGGTCTTGCCTCCATAACATGGCCGTCGGCGCGGAAGACGTTTGACGAGCCGCAGAGAAATCCTTATCGCGGCTCCGACGACCAGCTTCTGGACGAAATCGAGCGCGCTGCCTACGACTTCTTCTGGAACGAAGCCAGCGGCACGACCGGCCTGGTAATAGACCGCGCGCTGCTGAACGGCGACGATCACCGGCGAGTTGCCAGCATCGCGTCAACCGGTTTTGGACTCACCGGCCTGTGCATCGCGGAATCTCGCGGATATGGCAATGCGGCGGCGATCCGCGACCGCGTGCGGCAGACGCTCCGTTATCTAAAGGCGAAGTTGCCCCACGAGCACGGCTTCTTCTACCACTTCATCGACATGGAAACCGGAGAGCGGGCGTGGAAGTGCGAACTCTCCTCGATCGACACTTCACTTCTGCTCTGCGGCGTGCTCACCGCTCGCCAGCATTTCGACGATGCCGAGATCCAGGACCTTGCCACAGCAATCTACGAGCGCGTCGATTGGCCGTGGATGCTCAATGGCGGCAAAACGTTCTCCATGGGATGGAAGCCGGAAGGCGGTTTCCTGCGTTCGCGCTGGAGCAGTTATTGCGAACTGATGATGCTCTACCTGCTGGCTCTCGGTTCGCCGGCGCATTCTGTATCCAGCGAAACGTGGAAGGCATGGAAACGGCCCACGATGAAGTATCAGGAACTCGAGTACATTTCCGGCCACGATCCGATGTTTACCCACCAGTATTCGCAGGCGTGGTTCGATTTTCGCGGCAAGCGGGATGCGTATGCCAACTACTTTACGAACTCGGTGACGGCAACCGAGGCGCACAAGCGGTTTTGCGTTTCGCTGCACGATAAATTTCCCGATTACAGCCCTCACCTGTGGGGAATCACTGCCTCCGATTCAGCGGCCGGGTATCAGGCTTGGGGAGGGCCTCCGCGGCTGGGGCAGCTCGACGGCAGCGTCGTACCGTGTGCGGCGGGCGGGTCGTTGCCCTTTCTGCGGGAGGATTGCATACAGGTGCTACGGACGATCCGCGAGTGTTACCCGAAAGCTTGGGGACGATATGGATTTGTCGATGCCTTCAATCCGCTGACCAATTGGTATAACCCGGATGTGATCGGAATCGATGTCGGGATCACGATGGTGATGGCGGAAAATGCACGCTCCGGATTCGTGTGGAACGTGTTCATGAAGAACAAGGAAATGCAGCGGGCAATGGAGAAGGCAGGATTTCGCAAGGAGACTTAGGTGAGTTAGCGAGAAATTTAAAGGCTCAACTAGCCGGTTCGATAAATCGAAAGATGAAAGATATAAAACAGGGAAGACGGTCATTGTCTTTCCTGCTCTTACGGTGATCCCAGGTTTCGAAAAGAGCGAGAGATGAGGCACTCGCTAGCCCCCGATGATTGTATTTTATCGCGGGGTGTCAGGCGGAGTGTCGCGTTCGGGAGTTCCCACTCAAGCCAAAGGCTGGCTTGAGTGGGGAACCCGGTAATGGTGAGCCACACGTGTATCTATGACGCCATTATTCAATCGTGTAACTCGCCGAGCCAACCGAACTTGTTGCCCAGCCCGGAAAGTACGAGATCGCCTTCAGGGTTTCCGTCTTACTTACGATGACCGGGCCCTTGTACTGGGTCGATGAGGTTGTGGGTGTAGTTCCGTTAGTTGTGTAGTAGATGGTCGCGCCGGTCGTCGCAGACGAGATCGTTACGGTTTGGGCTTCGGTGTACGTACCCGCCGCAGGCGAAAAGGTGGGAGTCGCCGTGGCCGTCGTGCAGGTGGCACCCGGGGCTCCCGCAGGTTGCTGGAACACGAAGGTATGGTAAACAGTGTCCTCATACACGGGGATGGACTGTTCACAGCCAACCGTTGCGGAGTTGAGCGTTACAGTAAGCTGTACGCCGGTACCTGTTGTTGTTCCCGTGCTCTCACTTTGAGTCCAACTCCAGCTATACTCTTCGGTCACCGAAAACAACGGAGTTCCCCCTTTTACACTGAACTTGACAGTCTCTGTGGTCGACTCCCCGAGTGTTTTGGTGGTTGACTGATTCTCCCCTTGCTGAAAGGTATTCGGGTTGTTGTTGCAGCCGACGCAGCTTGGACCGGCGAGTGTCGTGGTTTCCGGGATTGTACTTCCCGGAGCGCTGGGCACCGGAACATAGCGGCATTTGTCACTGCTGTTGGTCGGAAGAGTTCCGCAGGCAGACTCGCCAGACGTGTCCGCGAGCAGCGGGCTTGCCGTATTGGGGTAAGGGCTAATGGGCTTGCTGAGTCCGTTGTAATACAAGAGAGGATCTTGTTGCAGAATGGGCGCAAAATCGGCCGGAGTGCAGCCGCATTGGTCTGCCAAGGTGCACGTCCCGGCATTGTACTCCGAGGTTATAAGATTCTTACAAATTGCCGCCAAGCCCGGCGTGTACTGACCGGTTTCAGGATCCAACTGCCGATTCAACGTGCCCGGTGGCACTGTTGTGATGCCCGCAGCGTTCGGTTCCATCACGATCGCGGGAACCTCGACAATGTCGGGTAGTGGAGTCTCTCCGTTAGCCGTCGGTTGCACGCCGACGCTGTAGTCGGAGGGGGTGGGCGGAATTCCTACGACCGTGACTTGCGGGTTGAGCCAAATGAGGAACAGATCAAGGTTGTGATTGATCGCGTCCGGATTAAAGCTTTGGCTGGCATTTGCTACACCCGTACCGTCCGTAAATGTTTCTTGGAAAGCAGTACTGCTGAATGTTGTATCCGAAACCCCAAAGCTTTCGCTGGCACCGCCTCCAGAGCCAAAGGCTTTTATACCTTCGTTAAACGTGATGTTCTGACCATAGGTAAAACTGTTGCCAATCGTTGTCGTTGTACCGTCTGTGGTTGTATCGGTGTAGCCGTCCGAACTCTTGTTGCCGGGCGCATCGTAAATGATGGATACCAGTTGATAAGCAGGGTCGAAGA
>Ga0326728_10007253_pt1 | contig 28791 bp, 20 predicted proteins | sample MB3enrmetagenome_FD_207602 | JGI IMG/M metagenome (GOLD analysis project Ga0326728, IMG submission 207602) | Lab enriched peat soil microbial communities from McLean, Ithaca, NY, United States - MB31MN | ecosystem: Environmental > Terrestrial > Soil > Wetlands > Peat | place: USA: New York... | reverse complement strand
TCCAGCATCATTTGGCGTAGACGGGTCATAGGGATCCTCCTTATGACCCGACCATACCGGATCAGGACAATCGTTCAACTCCACGCACGCGAAGCGTCCGCCGCCCCAGCGGCTTCGTTCAAACGCCGTTCTCGCCCAGTGATTACTTACAATTCCGCGCGGGCCAATAAAAGTTCCGGACGAGCGGGCTGGGTGGCGCCCCGACGCGTCGGCGCCCGCGGTTCCGGGGTCTGGGCTGGCGGCTTCTCGGTCTCTCGCGTAGATCGACATGTGAATGCGCTTCTCATTAACAGCCTCGGAGTTGTTTTATGCAATTCCCGTGGTCAGCTATAAATAAATTTGATTGGACTTTCTCAGAGTCGTGGATTGACACTCCAGGGCCCTGCCCTCATAATGCGATGCTTCTGCGAGCCACCACCACTGGTGCAGTTAGAAATCCGCAATGAGCTGAAGCGTGGCGCTGAGCCGCGCCGCCCGGAAGGAGAACCCCATGATTGTCCCCGGTACGTGTAAACTCTCAACTAGGTTAGGATTACTTTCCACTCTATTTATAGTATTTGTTATTATCAATTTGAGTTCATCTTTGCCCCTTCGCGCCCAAAGTTTCCGCGGCTCGCTGGTGGGCACGGTGCTCGACCAGAGCGGCGCACCCGTGGCCACCGCCCCGGTGGCCGCTATGAATCAGGCCACGGGCGTTTCCCGTTCCACCACCACCGATGCGTCCGGAAATTACTCGCTTCCCGAGTTGCCCATTGGCGATTATACCATCAGCGTCACGGTGGAGGGATTTGCGCCCGTCAGCCAGACGGACATTCACGTCGACGTGGCTGCCGAACGGCGTGTGGATTTCACGCTGAACCCCGCCAAGCAGAAGCAATCGGTGGAGGTCAGAGCGGAACTGCCCATGGTAACCACCACCGAGGACACGCTGGGCGGCGCCATCGATTCCTCCCAGGCGGCGGACCTGCCGGTGAACGGCCGGGATTACACCAAGCTGATCTACCTGAACCCCGGCGTGACCGGCGGTCCCGACCAGATCACGGATTCTCCCGGCTCGTTCGGGGAGTTCTCCGTGAACGGCGCGCGAGGACGTTCCAACAACTTTCTGCTGGATGGCACCGACATGAACGACGGTTACCGCAACGATCCCGCCATCAATCAGGCGGGCGTTTTTGGCACCCCCGCGACGATCCTGCCGGTGGATGCGGTGGCCGAGCTCGCCGTGCTCTCTAACTTTGCCCCCGAATATGGACGGAACGCCGGCGGGGTGATCAATATTGTCACCAAGTCCGGCACGAACCATATTCACGGCACGGCAGCCGACTATCTCCGCAACGACGCACTGGATGCCCGGAACTTCTTTAACCCGGCGCCGATCCCCAAGACCGCCTTCCACAACAACCAGTTCGGCGGCTCGCTAGGCGGACCTATTGTTAAAGACAAGGCCTTCTTCTTCGGCGATTACGAAGGTCAGCGCGAGACCGGAGGTTTGAACAGTACGGCTTGCGTCCCTTCGGCGAATAACATTGCCCAGGCGGAGAGTTCACTGGCCGAACAAGGGCTCAGCGTCAATCCCGTCATCGCCGCACTGCTGAAGCGGAGTCCCTGGCCGGCCGCTAATTCCAGTACGCCCGACTCCTGCTCGGTCGTCAACAATGTTTCGGCCACCGCCGAGATCTTCAACAGCGTGAACAGCGTCATTGCCAAGGCAGACTACAACATCAATGCGAAGAACATGCTGACGGCCCGTTACTATTACTCCACCAGCAATCAGAGCTTCCCTCTGGGGCTGGGCGGCACCGGCGACCTGCCCGGCTACAATACCGTGACGCCTACCAACGTCAACCTTTTGTCCATCTCCTATCTCACCATGATTTCGCCCACCAAGGTCAACGAGGTGCGCTTCGGTTATAACCGCTTCTACGAAACCTTCCTTCCCGAGGACAACAGCTTCAATCCCTCCTCCATCGGGCTGGTGACGGGCGCCGCTACCCAGGACTACGGTTTGCCCAAGATCAGCGTCGCGGGCTTCACGGCCATCGGCGCTACCAGTTCGGATCCACGGGGCCGCACCGACGTGAATTGGCAGTTCATTGACAATTTCTCCTGGAAACTCAACAAACACGCCGTGAAGATCGGGTACGAGTTCCGCCGCACCACGGTGAGCCAGTTTTTCGACGAAGGCTTCCGGGGCAGCTTGTCATTCAATAGCTTGACTGATTTCTTGCAGGGCATGCCCACGGGCGGCGGCAGCATCCTGCAAGGAAACACCGACCGCAACACCTACCAGGACTCGCACGCCTTCTATGTGCAGGACAGCTTCCGCGTGAGTCACCAATTCACCTTCAACTATGGGCTGCGGTGGGACTACTTCGGTGTGATCGCGGAGGAGAACAACCTTTTTTCCAACTTCAACCCGGCCAACGGAGTGCTGAGCCAGGTGGGCACGAATGGACTGGGCAGTCTCTACCAGCCGGACCACACGAATTTCTCGCCGCGCGCCAGCGTGGCTTACGACCTCACGGGCAAAGGCACCACGGTGATCCGCTCCGGCGGCGGTATATTCTATGACGTTTTCTCACAGGACTTCTTTCTCGGCCAAGTGCCATATAACGCGGCTACTCCCGGGGCTGCCTACAACGATATCGGACCCAAGCCCATTCTCTCCAGCAGTTCCCCCGTCACCCAAATCGTCGCCGGACAACCCCTTTTCCCTGCCGCCACCTTCGGCACCTCGTCGAACCTGTTCGCCGTAGACCGGCACCTCCCTACACCTTACATGTATAACTACAACTTGAATATCCAGCAGGAGTTGGGCAAGCCTGTCGTGCTCCAGGTTGGCTATGTAGGATCGGCGGGCCATCATCTGTTCCGCTTCCGTGATATCAATCAGCAACAGCTAAGTTGCCAACTTGGAATCAGTTGTGTGGCTAATTTCCCCTACCCGGATTATGGCTACATCAACTATTTGGAGACCTCGGCCAACTCGATTTACAACGCGCTCCAGACCCAACTGCGCATTCGCAATCTTCATGGCATCGAATCCACGGTCAATTACAATTACTCCCATTCGATTGATAATGCCAGTGACGGCACGGACTTTGAGCCCAATGCCGCACAACCCAACAACAGCTACCGCCCGGATCTGGAACGGGGGAATTCCAACTTTGATGTGCGCCATCGTCTGACCTGGATGGCCGATTACAAGTTCCCCTCGCCCAAAGGCGCCGGTGCCTGGGCCAAGCTCGGCGGAGGATGGGCAATCGACAGTGTCCTGACCTTGCAGACCGGGCAACCTTTCCAGGTGAACTTCAATTTCAGCGGCGACTGGGATGGCACCGGCGAGTACTTTCCCCGTCCTGATGTGATCGGCAATCCCTACGCGGGAACCAGCCTCCCCAATGCCGTCATTAATCTGTCCGCCTTCAAGGTTCCGTGTACTTACTCCGACGGCGCTTGCATCCCGGGAACGCAGCACACGGGCACTGAGGGACGCAATTCCCTCTGGGGACCCCCGTTCAAGCAATGGGACCTCGCTCTCTATAAGGACACGGCGATAAGCGACCGGCTGAAGATGCAGATCCGTGCCGATTTCTTCAATATCGTCAATCATCCGAATTTTACCAATCCCTTCTTGCCGACCTTCTTTGCCGCGTGCGACAACACCGGGATCAACTCAAACGGCGTGTGCGAGGGCTTCCTGCCCACCACGGCCACCGGCGACGTGGGAGAAGGGAATCCCTTCATCGGGGGAGGCGGCCCCAGGGGAATCCAATTAGCGATTAAGTTCTCGTTCTAATCGCCAACACGATGACGCAGAAGCGCAGAGCTATCCGCTACTGTTCTGCTGACCCCTGTCCGCCACTTGCGCTAAGGTATGGTCATGCAGATCACGCTCAAGATTCCCGACGACTGCTGATCGACGATCGAGCGGGCCGCGCCGCGTGCGGGCTGGGTGGCTCCCCTACAAGTCGCGCCTCTTGTCCTATAAGACTGGGCATGGTAGGTTGGGCTCGTTCCCTCAAGGAGGAGTTATGAATCAGCGCATCATGCAAGGCCCCGGCGCAAGAATTCGGGTGGCGAAAGTAGCTTGTGCGATCGTCCTGGCCGGGTTGGCAGCACATGCGTTCTCTGCCCGTCCTCTCGCGGCGGCGGATGGAAGTTATCATCTTCTCAAGAAAGTCGTGCTGGGTGGAGAGGGATCGTGGGACTACCTCATTTGCGACAGTGACGCGCGCCGCGTTTACATCTCGCGGGGCACGCACGTGATGGTGGTGGATGCTGATACCTATGCCGTAGTGGGAGACATTCCCGGCACGGACGGGGTACACGGCATCGCTTTGGCGCCCGAATTCGGCCGCGGCTTCGCCAGCGATGGCCGGGCCAACACGGTCACGATATTTGATCTGAAGACGCTGAAGGTCTTGGGGACCGCGCCCACGGGTGAAGGCCCTGACTGTATTGTGTACGATCCCACCTCCAAGCGTGTCTTTACTTTGAACGGTCGTGCCGGTAGCGCCACGGCCGTTGATGCGGCCTCGGGAAAGCCCGCCGGGACGGTCACGCTGGAAGGCAGGCCAGAGTTCGCCGCCGCGGACGGGCAAGGGCACCTCTACAATAACCTGGAAGACAAGAGCGAACTCCTCCAGATCGATTCGCAGAAGCTCGCGGTCACCGCTCGCTGGCCGCTGGCGCCGTGTGAAAGTCCCTCGGGGTTGGCGATGGACAGGGAACATCGCCGGCTCTTCGTCGGCTGTCATAACCAGATGATGGCTGTGGTGGACGCGGACTCCGGCAAGGTGCTGGCGACGCCGGCGATCGGCCAGGGCGTGGACGCCAACGCGTTCGACTCGGGAACCCAACTCGCTTTCAGCTCCAACGGCGACGGCACGCTGACCGTCGTTCACGAAGACTCGCCGGAGAAGTTCACACCCGTCGCGAGCGTCCCCACCCAGCGTGGCGCGCGGACCATGGCGCTTGATTTGAAAAGTCATCACATCTTCCTGGTGACGGCGGAATTCGGCACGTCACCGGCGCCCACTCCGGAGCATCCTCGTCCCCGGCCGCAGGCTATTCCGGGCTCGTTCACGCTGCTGGTTTTTGGGGAGTGAAGCTGCCGCCGGGAGCGGCGCGGGTTTGCCGTGCGGCGATTCCGCAGGCGAAATCGTTGACTTTCCCGCACCCCTGGGGTAACTTCTGGAATGGGATTGACGTCCTCTCCCGAACCTATGACTCCTGAAAGCAGCGTCGTTGAGGTGATACTCGAAAGTGACCTCAAGAATGTTGAGGTAGCGGAGGAGATTACCCGCCGCGTGGCAGGCACCGCCGGATTCGATGAGGACGAACAGCAGCGCATTGAAATGGCCGTGCACGAGTCCATGATTAACGCCATCTGGCACGGCAATAAGAATGATTGCAGCAAGAGCGTTTGGTTGCAGTTTAAAATTCATCCTGACCGGCTGGAAATACGTATCCGGGACCAAGGAATCGGCTTCGATCCGAACCACATCCCTGATCCGCGGAATGATGAAAACCTGCTGAACGTGTCCGGGCGTGGAATCTTCCTGATTCGCACCTTCATGGACGAGTTCCGGGTGGAACATGTGAACGGGACGGGGACGGAAGTGACCATGGTCAAACGCCTCAGTTCCGGAATTCAGACTAAACAAGGAGGAACCGACCGTGAGCATGAAAGCCACGATACGACAAGTTGATTCCGTGACGGTCGTCGATGTCAGCGGCAGAATCACTTTGGGAGAAGGGTGCACGCAGTTGCGGGAACTCATCCGCGGCCAGTTGAGCAAGGGCAATAAGAACATTTTGCTGAACCTTGCCGACGTCACCTACATCGACAGTTCGGGAATCGGCGAATTAGTGAGCGCATACACGGGCGTCTCGAAACAGGGCGGAGCCTTGAAACTTCTCAACCTTACGAAAAAGGTTCATGACCTGTTGCAGATTACTAAACTCTATACGGTCTTCGACGTCCACGACGACGAAGCCAAGGCGATCAGCAGTTTCGCCAAAGCCACTAGCGCTTAGGGGAGCGGCGCAAGAAAACTGCAAGCCGGCGCGGCGAGTGCCGTTCCAACTTTTTGCGGCGAATCCGCGTAAGCCCGACAGCATGCCGATGCTGTGGCGACGTAAATAGCGGAATTCATAGTCTCAATAAGTTGGACCGGCCGGGCTCCTTCCCGGCACGAGCCTAGAGCCCCCGCTGCCGGCGGGGCGTCGGCCTCGCTTCGCCCACATCCTCGCGGGACAAATCCCCTTCGATTTTATCCCCAGCTCGGGCGCCTCCTCGGAGGGAGAACCCGGGAAGCGCCCGCCGCGCCTCAATCCCTCCGCCGCCAACTGCGGCGCAGCGTGTACACAGCCCCTACGGGCTTTCTGCAGCCAATCGGTTTTCGCCATCGGCAGGAGTTTTGGTTTTTGCCGCGGCGGGAGAGTCCCCCAAAAGGGTTACCACAAAGGGGTGGCCTTCACTCAGAAGGTTCAGCCGGCAGACCATTTGCCATTGCGGCGTGGTTTGCGCCCAATTGGTGGGATCAGGAAGGCAGGGAAGCGAAAGAGTGACGGGATGGGGTAACAAGGCCTTCAGGTTCCCGCCGATTATATGGGTGAGCTCACTTAATGCGTCGAGAATCCCGTCGTCCCCTGCCTTATCGGCTTCCACTTGGAAAATGGCGGCCGCGATGGATCGCGCCAAGGCGGGGGAGCAGTGCAGGCGCACTTCCCCATCCCACGCGCCGGTGATTTTGACGCACACCGTAAATGCCCCGCTCGCGGAAAACTCCTCCTCGGCACGCTCAATTGGGAATCCCAGGGTGGAGGTCCACGTGTCTTGAACAATCCCGTAAAAGGCTCCCTCCGTCACCAACATGATAGCTCCCTAAGCTTTTCGAACTCGATAACAGGTGGCACGTTCGAATTGAACGCGCTCGAAGGAATCATCGATGCTGAAGGTTGTCTCCGCTGCCCCGAGGAAGAAATAGCCATCGGGTTTCAAAACCCTTCGAACCTTGGCAAGGATTTCTTTCTTGGTCTCGACCCCGAAGTAGATGAGCACGTTTCGCATCATCACAATGTCCGTGGGCGGCGAGAACGGCCACGCGCTAGACAGGTTCACGATCTGGTAATCCACCATGCGGCGAATATCGTCCCGCAGATACCAATCGCAGCCTCGCTTTTGAAAATATTTGACGAGCAGGCTGGCGGGAAGGCCGCGGTTGACTTCCAGTTGGCTGTAACGTCCCTCGCGCGCCCGGGCAAGGACATCCGTGGAGAGGTCGGTTGCGAGGATGCCTACCTTCCAGCTTGCCAACTGGGGAAAATTCTCGCGGATGAGCATGGCCAGGCTGTAGGGTTCCTGTCCGGAAGAGCTGGCAGCACACCAAATGCTCAACTCCCTTTCCGCCGCTCGCCGCGCGATAAGATCCGGGAGCACGAACTTCTTGAGGGCCTCGAAAGGATGGAAATCGCGAAAGAACGAGGTCTCGTTCGTGGTGAGGGCCTCCACGGCCTGGCGGTGCAAACCATGAAAGGGCTCGGCTTGCAAGCGCCGCACGAGGAGATCAAGTGAAGCAAACCCCTCGCGATGGGCCAATGGCAACAAGCGGGATTCCACGAGATATCCCTTGTCCTCCTCCAGCACAATCGCCGATTGTTCGAGGACAAGGCGGCGGATGAAGTTGAATTCCGGGAGGCTAAGAGTCATCATGGAATACTCGGCTCCACCCTCAAGGGGACGGACTTGAACTTCCTGGCTGATTCCCGGCCTTTTCGAACCCGGCGCAGGATTTCCATGCTGAGTTGATCCAGGGGCAGAACTTTATCGGCCAGACCGGCGTTGGCCACAAACCCGGGCATTCCCCAAACTACACTCGTCGCCTGATCCTGAGCCAGGATTTGCCCGCCGAACTCGCGAATATGCTCGCAACCCCGCAGGCCGTCCTGGCCCATCCCCGTCATCACCACCGCAAGGGCGTGAGGTTTGTAGACGTCGGCCACCGACCGAAATAGCACGTCGACTGCTGGACGGCAGGAGTTTTCCGGCGGGCCCTGGTGAGTGCGAATCATCACCCGATGGTGGTCACTGGCTACGACCATATGGTAGTCACCCGGAGCTATCCAAGCACAGCCAGGCTCCAGAACGGCTCCCGGGAAACCCTCTTCCACGCCGATCTGCGACTTCGCAGCTAAGCGCTCCGCCAGGAGGCGGGTAAATACCGGAGGCATGTGCTGAACGATTACCACCGGCACGGGAAGGTCGCGCGGTAAGGTGGGAATGAGACTGGCAAGGGCATTGGGTCCACCTGTGGAGACACCGATGGCAACAATATCGATTCGCTCTTCACAATGAGGGAATGGCGGGCGCGGGGTGAGCGTCTTGGAAGCGACGGGTGCGGCTAGAGGGAAGGGAACAGGCAATCCCAAGACATGCCCACAAATCGCTTTGATCTTCGGAATCAGTTGCGTCCGAATGCAATCCAACCCCTGGCCAGCGCTTCCAACGTTGGAAGGCTTGGTGACATAGTCCGTAGCTCCTTTAGAGAGCGCCTCGAGGGTGGCTTCCGCGCCGCGCTCCGTCAGGGTGCTGTACATGATGACCGGCAGGGCCGGTTGCGACCTGCGGATCTCCACCAGCGTGCCGATCCCATCCAGCTCAGGCATTTCCACGTCAAGAATGACGATATCCGGATTGACCTGGGGAATCTTCGCGAGGGCAATCTTCCCGTTAGCGGCAGTCCCGGCGACTTCGAGTTGCGGATCAGAAGAAAGCGCGTCACTGACCATGCGCCGAACGACCACCGAGTCATCGACGACCAGGATCCTGATCTTTGGCATCGGCCTAAAACCCATCCACAGTTGCGAGTGCCAAGCAAGGAAGAGGAATAAATTCGTCACTTGTCGCTCATCACTTGTCACTCCTCTTTATGAACCTGCCATCCCGAAGATTCGCAGTTTCTCCAGAATGACCTCCTGCGTGAAAGGCTTCATAACGTACTCGTTGGCCCCCGCCGCGAGGGCTCGAACCACGTTTTCCATTTCCGTTTCGGTGGTCACCATCATCAAAAGCACACCGTCGTACATGTGTTCGGCGCGAACGGCGCGAACAAAATCGAAGCCATTCATTTCCGGCATGTTCCAATCAACCAGCGCGAGGTCGACCTTTCCGAGGGCTTGGAGCCGCTCCAGAGCTTCCCGGCCGTTGGCCGCTTCAACGACTTCGAAATCCAGCCCTCGAAGCATTCTGCCCAAGATGCTTCGCATGGCTTTTGAATCGTCGATTATGAGTGCGCGCACGATGGCTTCCTCGGCTAGCGAGTCGTCCTTTCTATTTCCTCTTCGGCCATGAAGGCCCAAAGGTTTACTGCAAATCTCCTCAGCCCTTCCTTGTTTCTGGCCACTCCTCACTCGCCGCTGAACTTGGGAGCAGGCCACCGAGGGTCGGATCAACGGATCATCGGGCCATTGGATCAGCGATCATTGGGTCATCGGGCCATCGGGTCATTGCGTCATCGAGCCAACAGGTCATCGAAAAGCTCCGTGCGTAACCTTCGCAGTTCACCATTCATAATTCAGAATTTTATTGATCTCCTTTATTTTCATCAACGGCGTGGAGAGAAGTGCATAACTCTTTTGTTTTCATAGACATCATTGAGTGGCGGAAAAATGACATTTTTTCTACTCTTGTTTTCATTAATTTACAAAAGGTATGCCCAAATTTTTGGGGAACCCTTTTTTAGACCCAAAAAATGGGGCAGACATTTTCTAAGCCGCTGAAAACACGTGTAGAAAAAATATCAGTTTTCCGCCACTCCACGATTTTTATGAAAACAAGCGAGTTAAACCTTTCTCTCCACGATGTTTATGAAAATAAAGAGACTTATCGGAAATGAAAGTGACAGATGACTTTTCGACAGGCTGAGGGCCAACTCAGGGGCGAATGAAAAGCAAAGGCAAAAGGACAGTGACGAGTGATGAGTGACGAGAAACAGGTATTATCGCCGCCGGAGAGCGCTGGCCACGGCTTCTTGCGTCATGGGATCGAGCTTGGCGCCACGGCAGGTCAGGTAGAAGACGTCAATGGCGCGTCGTCCTTCTGTGTCAATCAAGGCAACTTCTATATTGCAACCCTGATCAGCAAGAACCGAGCTGACGTCAAAGAGCAGGCCGGGCCGGTCCTGGGCGACGAGTTCGAGAAGTGTGCTATGAGAAGAGCTCTGGTTATCAAACCGCACGCGCGTGGTGACCTCGATCTTGGGCTGCGACGCGGCATCCGCGCGCGCCCTCCCACTCAGGAGTTTTTCCAATTCCAGCGTCCCCTTGAGAACATCCGTAAGGTTTTGCTTGAAGCGATCTCTTTCCGAAGGATTCAGCTCGAGGGTGTGGTGGAGGTCGATGAACTTGAAGGAATCCAGAATCATGCCGGCGGCATTGGCGAAAGCATCGGCTTTGACAATGCTCATCCCCCAGGCAGCAAGAGTTCCCGTGATGGAAGCAAACAAATATGGCCGGTCAGCGGTGACGACAGTCAGCTCGAAATGATCGTCGCGCGCGAGGAGCTCCACCGCAATCGGTTCGCTCATCAAGCGGCGCGCCAATTCAAAATGCCCGGCGATTTGCTCCGGGGTGTGGGTGGCGGTATACCGCCGCGGGAACCCTTCCAGGAAAAGACGCAGATCCTCAGCGCTGGCGGGAGCACGCAGCACCGCCAGAATCTTTTCCATTTCTCCGGGGGAGCCTCCGGTGATGCGCAACCTTTCGTCGTCCACGCTGCGCGTCAGGTAATTGGCGGTGGCGGCGTAAAGCTGCCACAAGAGTTCGGCCTTCCAGGGCGTCATGGCTTCAGGATTGACGGCGCAGATGTCGGCGTAAGTAAGCAGACAAAGCATCTTCAGGCGTTCCACGGTGCCCACGACTTTCGCAAAGTTGCGCACCGTCTCCGGGTCAAAGACATCGCGCCGCTGCGCCGCCGCCGACATTTCCAGGTGACTGGCAATAAGGAACTGAACCGTTTGCCCATCCGCTTCGGGAAGCTCCAGGCGCGCCTGAATTCCTTGCACCGCTTGCAAGCTCCCTTGAATGTGATCGTCCATATCAGGAAACCCTTTGCCGACATCGTGAAACAGCAGCGCAAGATAGAGAAGCTCCGGTTGCTCGACTTCGGAAAGAATCTCTGCGAATTTTCTCTTCCAAGCCCATTCGGCCGCAGGCATCTGTCCACCCGCCGGCTTGGCTTTTTCCCTAAGGAGCCGATGGAGGTTTTCCACGGTCATGAAGGAGTGCTCATCGACCGTGTAACGGTGGTAGAAGTCCCGGATCACCAGGGAATCAATGGCGTGGAATTCGGGAAAGAGCCGGGTGAGCAAGCCCAAGCGGTGCATGTCGCGCAGCGCCTCAGCGGCGTAAGGCTGAACCAGGATGCGCTGGAAATGTGGCCAGAGTTGCGGCCGACGGAGCGCTTCGGCGCCGGTACGCTCAAGCTCCGCTTCCACCAGCTTTTCGGTTTCACGGCTCAGCGGGAGCCCGTGCCGGGCCACCATCTCAAACAGGCGCAAGAGCAGGAGAGGATCGTGGGCAAATGCGGTGGCGTGGCGGGCAAAGATGCGGCCGCGGACGACCAGGAAATCGGCGTTCGACAAGCGCGATCGCCAATCCTGATAAAGCGCGTAGAGGGCGGAACGCGCGGGGGCGGATTCGTCAATGAGGTGGGCCGTCAGTTGGTCGATGACCCGCGCCTGCTGGAAATAGATGCGCATCCAATCTGCTGGGGCCAGTCTTTCCGCCAGCTTTACACCCACGCCGCGGGCCGCGGCCTGCGCCTGGGTATCATAACTCAGCTTGTTATCATCTCTTCCATAATGGTAATGAAGAAAGCAACGGGCATCCGCGAGAAAACCAAAAGCTTGCTGAGCTGCGGGGCGATCCCGCCCTGGCCAGAGTTGTTCCGGCGGCGTCCATTCTCCTTTTTTCTCCAGCTCCTCAATGCGCGCGAGCCATCGGCAAACGTGAAAATCGCGCAGGCAGCCCGGCGCATCTTTGAGGTTGGGCTCCAAATGGAAAATTGTGTTGCCGTGCTTCGCGTGGCGCTGGCCCGTCAGTTCCACCAGATTGCGCACCAAGTCCTGGCGGTCCCGCGCTACCATGTGGGGGACAACCGAGCCCCGGAGGCGGGTATAAAGGTCCGGATCTCCGGCCAAGTATCGCAGGTCGAGCAGGGAAACATTGAATTCCAGATTGTCGGGATAGAGGCGGCCGCACTCCGCCAGGGTGTGCGTGCTGTTTCCTACGCGCATTCTCAGGTCCCAGAGCATACGCAGTACCGTGGCAATCGCGTCGCGATACCGGGATTGTCCGCTTCCATCCTCAGTCAGGAAAAGCAGGTCAATGTCCGAATGCGGAAACAGCTCCCTCCGGCCATAACCACCCAATGCCAGCAAGCAGAGGTGGCGGGGCTCTTGCGGGTCCGCGGAGATGAACTCTTGATAGAGCCGGACCACCAGGGTGTCCACCAGGTCCGACCGCGCACGTAAAACGGCGGTCCCCTCATTCGCCTCGGCGAAGCTCTGTTGAATTCGTTGGGATTGCGCGGCGTAGTAATCCGCCAGGGGTGGAAGGGCGAGCGGGCCGGAAAAGGTTAGACCTGACGACATAAGCAAATATCCGTGGCCGGCCCCAAAGGCGAAGTATAAAGGGTAAAGTCTAAAGGTTAAAGGATAGCGCAAGAAAGCCCTTGGTGCCCGACGCCCCTTATCCCTTACCCTTTAGACTTTACCCTTCAACCCTTATAATGCCGCCTCGCCGCGATCTTCATTCCGAATGCGGATGGCTTCATCCACTGTGGTCACAAAAATCTTGCCGTCGCCGATCTTCCCGGTCTTGGCCGCTCGTAAAATGGCTTGCACCGCGGAGGTCGCAAGGGCCTCGGAAACCACCATCTCGACTTTAATCTTGGGCAGAAGATCCACAGTGTATTCACTGCCCCGGTAGACCTCGGTATGTCCTTTTTGCCGGCCGTGACCGCGCACTTCAGAGACCGTCATGCCTTCCACCCCAACCTCCTGGAGCGCGCTCTTCACCGCATCAAATCGTGAGGGCTGCACGATGGCTTCGATTTTTTTCATAGCGAATTGTCCTTTGTGGAGTCAGCAGACGGTAGACAGCATACAGGATACGGGGCCGCTGCACCCAGGCTCGTCCCTGTCCATCGTGTGCCGTTTGCCGTATTCCCTTATACCTCTAAATTGTAACCTTCTTCCCCGTGCTGAGACAAATCCAGGCCTTGGACTTCCTGCTCCTCAGTGACTCGCAGGCCGACGGCCCAATCCACGATCTTGAGAATCACAAGCGTTCCGACCACACCCAACATCCACGCGATCGCGACTCCCACAAACTGGTTGAACACCTGAGAAGGGTGGCCATCGATCAGCCCGACTGCCGTGGCCGCCCCCTGCGCGTCCTTAAAGATAGGGTTGATGGCTTTGACCGCAAAGACACCGGTCAGCAGCGCGCCAATGGTGCCCCCCGCGCCGTGGACACCAAAAACGTCCAGCGAATCATCATAACCGAACTTGGTTTTGATTCGCGTGACCATGAGATAGCAGACCACGCCCGCGATGGCGCCGATCGCCAGGGCGGACATCGGCCCCACGAAGCCGGCGGCGGGCGTAATGGCCACAAGACCCGCGACGGCGCCGGAGATTGCGCCCAGGACACTGGCCTTGCCACTGACAAACCATTCCGCTGTTGACCAACCCAATGCCGCCGCGGCCGCGCCGAAGTGCGTCGCCACGAAGGCGCTGGTGGCCAGGCTCCCCGCCGCCAGGGCGCTGCCGGCATTGAAGCCAAACCATCCCACCCAAAGCAGGCAGGCGCCGATGACGCTCAGTACCACGCTGTGAGGGGGCATGGGTTCCTTCGGGAATCCCAGCCGTTTCCCCAGATACAAAGCGCACACCAGCGCCGAAACGCCGGAAGTGACGTGCACTACCGTGCCGCCTGCGAAATCCAGCGTGGGAATCGCCCCGCCCAGGGAGGCGTTCAACAGGCCGCCTTTGCCCCAAACCATGTGCGCCATGGGATCATAAACAATGATCGTCCACAGAACCATGAAGAGCAGCATGGCTTTGAATTTCATGCGCTCCGCAAACGCGCCGGTTATCAAGGCCGGGGTGATGATGGCGAACATGAGCTGATACACCATGAAGGTTTGTTGGGGAATCGTTCCCGCATAATCCGGGTCAGGAGCGGCGCCCACTCCGTGCAGGAACAGGTAACCCAAGCTCCCGATGAAGCGATTGCCTCCATGGAAGACCAGGCTGTAACCGAAGAATGCCCATAGGACCGTAACCACTCCCATAAGAATAAAGCTCTGCATCATGGTGGCTAGCACATTCTTCTTCCGCACCAATCCCCCATAAAAGAGCGCCAAGCCCGGGCCTGTCATCATCAGAACCAGGGCGGCACATACCAGCATCCAGGCGTTATCCCCGGCGCTGCGGGCATCCGTTACTTGTTGTTCGAGTGCGGCAATCCTGGCCTGAGCTTCCGGCGGTGCCGCCCCTTCTACGGGCCGAAGCGCCTGGCTGGTCATGGTCGGCGGCGTCCCTTCGGCAGGCGTTGGCCCGGCAGCCGGGGGCGCCTGGGCAAGACCTGCGGGAGCCAGCAAGCTGAAAACGAGTACCAGGCCTAGCATGAATCGCGAAACTTTGCATTGCATCAGTTCTCCTCCATCCTGCTCATAAATACGTATAGTCCTTTGTACTTAATTCATATAAATAGTCTCCAAACCTCTTAAGTGGCCGATATGGGGCCATTGGTTTTTGTTATAACTTCTTGGGAAAGCAACCGCGTAAGGCGGCGAAAGAGACTACAGCGATTTGGTAAGAAAAGAAAGTGGAATTACTGCCGCCAACGGAGTGCGCTGGTGCCGTTCAAAGTGTCAAAGGGCCGGCTTCTCATTCGGACTATCTGGCCGCTCGGTAACTCTGCCTCTACACCTGAAAAAACCGCACCTTTGATTACATCAGTGGATGGAGGGTGGGCAGGTCCGTAAGAGGCTCGTCAGGATCCTGCTGCGCACATTCCTGGAGATGCTTTGATACATCGTTCTCAACGTCTTGGGGTGTAGCCACCGCCACGCGGTTCCGTCCCGCGATCTTGGCGCGATAAAGGGCGGCATCGGCGACGCGGACGAGCGTGTCAGGTTTCACTTCGCGCAGGTCCTCGAGCGCCACCACCCCCAGGCTGAGGGTCACGGGAATCAGACCTTCTGGAGTTTCAATGGCTTTGCGGTCGATGCGGGCGCGAAAGCTTTCGGCAAAGCGAGCGGCGGTTGCCGGGTCGCATCCGGGGACCACCGCCAGGAACTCATCTCCTCCGTAACGCCCCAGGGAATCATACGATCTCGTGGCGGCCCGCAGGCGGCGGGAGGCTTCCCGCAGGACAGCATCACCCGCCGGGTGGCCATAGGTGTCGTTGATCGTTTTGAATCGATCCAGGTCGGCAATGGCGACGGCGAAGGGACTGTGGGTGCGGGAAGCACGTGCGACTTCCTTCCGCAAGATGGCGAGAATGGTTCCATGGTTCCAAAGTTCCGTAAGCGGGTCGCGGCTGGCTTGGTCGCGCAGAGCCTCACGCGCCTGAAGGAGCTGTTCCTGAAGTTCCACGATGCGGCGGCCAGCCCGCAGGCGCGCTCGCAGTTCAAAAGGATCGAAAGGCTTGGTCACGTAATCGTCGGCACCCGCCTCCAATCCCTCCACGATGTCCTCCTTCTGGCCCCGGGCCGTCAGCAGGAGGATATAAATGTAAGGCCGACCCTTGCGCTGCCGGACGTTCCGGCAGATGTCGATGCCATCTCTGCCCGGCATCATCCAATCGAGGATAGCCAGCCGGGGTGCGTCCTTCCCTTGCAGGATTCCCCAACCCTCTTCTCCCTCCGTGGCCACCATAACCTCATAACCCCACTTCACCAGGAACGCCTCCAACATGCGGCGGGAAATGGCATCGTCTTCCGCGATGAGAACTTTCATGGTGTCACCTCTTTTCCGAGATTTGCCAGGGCCGGCAGAAGGCGCTCAAGCTCCTCTTCCAGCCGCGCCAAAACCTCACCGACGTCCTCCAAACTCTGTGCACGCCCAAGTAGCTCTGCTCGATCCGTGGCTTCATAGGCCGCCCGCGCCGAAAAAAGCGCGAGATGGTTTCTTAAAATTTGGGTGACCCGCTGGAACTCCACCTCATCTTGGCGCGCCGCAGCATCCCGGGCGGAGGCAACCAGCCTGGGGCAGTCGTTTAGGAAAATGCTGATCAGGTTTCCCAGCAACCACTTGTCCCCTCCGAAGCGTGCCAACACGTGATCCCGGTCGAGCACATTCTCTGGGTGGTTGTCCGCAGGTTGGGTGGTCGCGGGCCCGGCAGGTACCTTAAGGAGCTCCTCCAAGGTCGCAAAGAGCTGTTGTGCCCGGACGGGCTTAGGGAGATAACCATCCACTCCCATTGCCAGGATGCGCTCGCGGTCGCCCGTCATAGCGTGGGCCGTCAAGGCGATTATAGGGATCCGGGAAGCGGAGCCATTCTCTTTCGCCCGGATCCGAGCGACGCACTCCGCTCCATCCATCTCCGGCATGAGCATGTCCATCAGGATCAAGTCGAACCGGGATGTGGACGCCTTTTCCAAGGCTTCCAACGCCTTCCTTCCATTGGCCACGACCTCGACCGTATGCCCGCGCTTCTCCAGAAGACGCATGACCAACGCTTGGTTCACGGGATTGTCTTCGGCCAGCAAGATGCGCAACTTTCTCCGCTCTTCCCGCAAGGAATGCCGGGTGACGAGCGGCTTCGAGGGCGCTCCGGAAGGCATCCCAAGAGCCAAGAGGATCGCCTCTAAGAGTTCGGATTGTTTGACGGGCTTCATCAGATAAGCCGCGATGCCCAACTGGCGGCACCGCGCCGCGTCTCCAAGCTGTCCTACCGAAGTCAGCATCAGGATCACTGCTCCCCCAAGCTCCGGGTCGCGCTTGACGAATTCGGCCACGGTGAATCCATCCATATCCTGCATTTGGGAATCGAGGAGGATAATCGCATAGGGGTTCCGGGCTCGCTTGCTTTGCTCCAGCAAGGCCAGCGCACGCTGACCTCCATCCGCCTCGGTGGGGACCATCTTCCAGCGCCTCAACACCTCCACCAGAATGTGACGGTTGGTTGAGTTGTCGTCCACCACCAAAGCCGGAAGGTTTCTGAGCCGGGCAAATTCCGCCCAACAGGCTGCGCCAGCGCTACGCCCCAAACCGAAGCGTCCGGTAAAGTGGAAGGTGCTACCTTGGCCAGGAGCACTGTCCACCCAGATTCGCCCTCCCATCAACTTCACCAATTGCGAGGTGATCGCCAAGCCCAGACCGGTGCCTCCGTACCGGCGAGTCGTTGAGGCGTCTGCCTGCTCAAAAGGGCCGAAAATGATCTGTTGCTTCTCGGGTGGGACTCCGATTCCGGTGTCGCGAACGGTGAAGTGCAGTGTTGCATGGTCTTCGCTCTGAGAATCCACGTCGACATGGACCACTACCTCGCCTTTCTCCGTGAATTTAATGGCGTTGCCCACCAAGTTAAGGATGATCTGGCGAAGCCTTCCAGGGTCTCCGATCAAGTATTCGGGCACCCGTGGCGAAAGGGAACTCGCCAGCTCGAGCCCCTTCTGGGAAGCGCGAGCGGCGAGAGACTTCAAAGTATCGCCAAGGCTCTCCGGCAGTTTGAACTCGATGGCGTCCAAGGTTATCTTCCGGGCCTCGATCTTTGAGAAATCCAAGATGTCATTCACCAAGCTGAGCAGCGCGTCCGTGGAGGATTTCAGCATGGTGAGATACTCGGATTGCTCCGCGGAGAGAGGGGTGTCGAAGAGAAGTTCACTCATACCGAGAATGCCGTTCAACGGCGTACGGATTTCATGGCTCATGTTGGCCAAAAACTCGCTCTTCGCCTGGCTGGCCCCCTCCGCTCGCACCTTGGCAGGGGCCAGATCCTCAAAGGCTTTGGTGAGCTCACGAGTATTCTGCTCTTGTACATCGCGGGCGGCCTCCAGTTCCGCCGCGTAGCGCTTCAGCTTTTCCTCGGCGCGCATTCGCTCGGTAATGTCGCGGCTAATGCCCACCAGGCCGGTGGTACGGCCGTGCGCACCCCTTAAAGGCATTTTGATGGTGGAAAGCCAGCGGGACTGGCCGTCAGCCAACCGCGCGCTCTCAACCCTGTCGATCAGCGGCTGGCCGGATTGAATGACCTGTTCCTCGTCGTGAAAGAAATTCTTCGCATCCTCCGCAGGGAAGAAGTCAAAGTCGGTCTTGCCGATGGCTTGAGTGGGATCGGATAACCCCAGGGCATGGGCGTGCGCCCGATTGATGCGAATATAGCGGCTTTGGCGATCCTTGAAAAAGATGTAATCAGGAATGTTATCCATCATGGAGCGGAGCAGATCGTGCTCACGGGCCAACTCCTCAACGAGCAGCGCCAATTTCTCGGTGTGCTTGTCCTGAACGATCTTGGCAGCCTCCAAGTCCGCCGCGTAGCGTTTGAGTTTCTCTTCCGCCCGCTTGGACTCGGTGACATCGAGGTACATCGCATAGGTGCCGACGAGTTTGCCGTCGATGCGGAGCGGGACGGCATGAAGGTCCACATCCACAAGCGTTCGGTCCCGCCGCTGCCTCTGGGTGGTGGCATGAACCGTCTCCGCCTGGTTCACCCGTTCTGTGAGGTCTTCGGCCTCCTGGACCATCTTGCCACTGGCGATGACTTGATCTACCTTCCTTCCGAGAAGCTCCTCTTCCGTGTAGAGGAAGAGTTGCTCAAAGGCGGGATTGCACATCACAATTCTCCCCTCGACATCGAGGGAGATAATAGCGACAGGGCTGTGCTGGATGAGGGCGTTCAGGTGCGCGGTCCTCTCAGCGATTGCCTTCTCTGCCTGTTTCTGTTCCGTGATATCCGACACCAGGATATCGAGAGAGACGAATCGATGGTCCGTGTCGGAACGCCGGACCGGCGTGCACTTCACCCAGCGAATGAACTTGTCCCTGCGGACGATCCGGATGTCAACGACCGGGGGATCTCCCCCCCGGAAGAGGCTTTCTACCAACGCGACTGCGGTTCGGCGATCCTCTTCATGAACCACCTGGAGCCAAAGCCTGCCATCGCGCTGGAGTTCTTCCGAGGTGTACCCCGTCACGGCTTCGCAGCCGGCCCCATACAAGGCACGCACCAGCCGCCCCTCAATGATTTCGACGCTGCAAATGAAGTCCGTCACCGCCCCCACCAAGCGGCGATAACGGCTTTCGCTTTCCTTCAGCGCATCTTCCGCACATTTGCGCTCGGTAATGTCATTCATTACTCCCAGGTGGGCGACAATCTGATGGTGAGCGTCGAAAATCGAAGCGGTGGAAAGCTGAATATCAATCCAGGAACCGTCCTTGCGCTTGCGACGCAATTCCAAATTCGAGACATCCTCGCCTTGCATTGCCCGCCCTGAAATCGATCGGTGACCCATCCGATCCTCCGGCGGAACGGTGGGAAGCGGCCTACCCAGGGTCTCCGCTTCGCTCCAGCCAAACAGCCTTTCCGCAGCGGGGTTCCACATGCGAACAAGGCCATCGGCATCTAAAGCCGCAACGGCTACAGGGGAAGCCTGAACAACTGCCTTGACTAGCTCGTTGGCTTTGCGGAGGTTTTCGTCAGACTCCTTGCGTTGCAGGGCGGCGCCGAGGGTCCTCGCGGCTGCGCGTAGAGCCTCCGTTTCCACGCTCGACCACTGGCGCGCGCTCAGGCAGTCGTCAAAGCCGATGAAGCCCCACCACGTTTCACCCACGAAGATTGGCACACAAATAATGGACTTGATATCCTGCCCTTCCAGATGCCGTCGGGCCAATTCTGGAAGTTCGGCGACCACCGCTTGTCCAACTTTCCCTTGCCTCAATTCTTCCATCCACTCTTGTAGGCTGTTTTCTTGCCAGGAGAAGTTTTGGAGCTCGGGATTGTCAATTTGCGGCGTGATCCCCGGCGCTACCCATTCGTACCGCTGGCTCGTCAGCGGATCACCCTCGGGGCCGGGATGGTTCTCGAAAATATAAGCCCGGCTTACCTCTATGGACTGCCCCAATCGCTCCAAAACGGACTGAATGTTCTCCTCCCAGTTCCCTCCCGAGAGGAGCTTTTCGGCGGCAAAGCTGACAGCCTCCAGAATCGCATCGCGCCGGTGGAGGGCCTCTGCCACCTCCACATGCTCGGTGACATCCCGGTTGAAGCTCAGGACCGCCGCTTTGCCTGCATATTCGACTGCGGACAAGCTCACCAGAACTTTGATGGCATGCCCGTCATTATGGGAGTGGACGGTAGTAAACCCGGCGCAGCTCTGCCCATTCTGGATCCGGCGAAGCTCCTCCTCGTAGCAGGCCGCATGCTCCGTAAGGGTCTTCAGACTGGAGCCCACCAGGGCGGAGCGATCCCATCCATACAATTCGCAGGCACTACGATTGCAGTCCAGGATGATTCCGCTTTCCGCCTCATGAATGAGGATGGCATCTTTCGCGTTTTCAAAAAGTTCGCGATACTGCCGGGAAAGCGATGCCTCGCGGCGCAACCACTCTTCTACGACGGCAATCTGCCCTCGCCCTACCTCGCGATACAACATCAAACCGGCCACTACCCCGAGAAGCCCCAGGAGCATCACGGTAAAAGCTACCGTTAGGTTCTGCCCGGACAACGCGCGGGGTGGTGAAGTAGCCGGGGCTGCGAAGGCGACCGGCCATGAGGGTAAGGCATATCTTCCACCTTGTGCCCAGCGAGTCACTGCGGGTGGGAGATGATGCCTAGAGAAATAAGATGGATGTGCGCCGACGGCGAAAATCCCACATTGCCCTCCCAGCGCCATGAACACCAAGGTTCGGCAGAGGACCCCTTGCCATTGCCAGCCGCCGGGTTTTGAGTGATGGGGGCTCACATTGTCTTCTCGGCATGAACGTGCAAACGATCGAGCTCAGGTTGGACAAAGCGCGCATAGCATTCTGGGCATATCCCATGGCTGAACTGAGCTTCAGAATGGTCGCTGATATATCCTTCGACCTGTTGCCAGTAATTGCGGTCGTTGCGGATCTTCTTACAGTAAGAACAAATGGGCAGCAGTCCTTGCAGCGTCTTGACGCGCGAAAGGGCCTCTTCCAATTGCCGGACGCGTTGCGCCAAGGCCCTCTGGAGCTCCAGGACGCGGATTCCCACTTGCACGCGCGCCCGAAGCTCCTCTCGGTCAAAGGGTTTGGTGATGTAGTCGTCGGCTCCGGCCTGAAGGCCACAAATCTTGTCTTGTTGGCCTTTCCGTGCGGTCAAAAGGATCAGATAAATTGGCCGCGTCAGTGCGCTTTTGCGGATCTGGCGGCAAATATCGATTCCATCCAGGCCCGGCATGAGCCAGTCCAGAATCACCAATGGCGGCGCATCTTCTGCTTGCAAGGTCTCCCACGCTCGCGTGCCGTCTTCGACCGCTGTCACGTCGTAGCCCCATTTGCGCAAGTTCGCTACCAGGATGTGCCGAGATACCGATTGGTCTTCCGCCACCAAGATCCTCATGGAAGAGGTCCTTTCCAATCTTCCCTGCTGAAGAAGCGCCCCAGGCACTTCGGTTCTTGCGCCGAAAGCTCACCCGCCACGCGGCTGGCCCATCCCCGCCTTGCGAAGCGCGACGGAAAGCCCTTCGAGCGTGTAGGGCTTCCCAATAAACACCGCCGCGCGTGCGTCGGGAGCGTCGCGCAGAATCTCACCGGTGCTGTAACCGGAAGCGAAGACCACCCGAACCAGGGGATCAATCGCTCGCATTCGGCGGTAGGTCTCCAGGCCGCTCGGTTCCGGCATGATCAAGTCCATCAGAACGCAGTCGATTTCCTTACGGTGCTGCTCGTAAATCTGGAGGGCCTGCTGGCCGTTTTCTGCCACCCAAACCTGGTAGCCGAGCCCTTTCAATCCTTCTGCCGCGAAAGCACGGACCAGTGGCTCATCATCAACCACCAGCACGGTTCCCCAGCCAGGGGCTATTTTTCCCAGCGCCCCGGCACCCGTTTGCGGCGCCGGGGCAGGAATCAAGGGAAGGGAGATAGTGAACCGCGCGCCGTGGCCGGGCTCGCTTTCCACCTTCACGAACCCGTCGTGGTTTTTGACAAATCCGTAAACCATGGCGAGACCCAGTCCCGTGCCGCGGCCCGGTTCTTTGGTGGTGAAGAACGGCTCGAAGAGCCTGGGAAAGGTTTCGGGTGCGATGCCCGCCCCCGTGTCCTGGACGGCAATGCGGGCATAGCGCCCCGGAGCGCAAGGCGCGGGAAGGTCCGGTTCCTGCGCTGCGAGGGTGACGGCGCCCGCTTCGAGGGTCAGCGTTCCCCCTTGTGGCATCGCGTCACGGGCGTTGATGCAGATGTTCAGCAGGGCCTGCTCAAGATAACTGGGCTCCGCATTTACCCAGAGAGGCTCGCTTGCCTTGTGGGCGACGACCGTGATATTTCGATTGAAGGTCCGTTCCACCATGCGTCTCACCCGCTCCAGGACGTCGTTGACGTTCACCGGCTTTACCTGCTGCCGCTCAGGACGGGCAAGCCCCAGGAGTTGCCGCGTTAGGTCGGCAGCACGCTGGGCTGACTGCTCGATCATGCCCAAGGAATCTTGCAAAGGATCGTCAGAACCCAGCCGCTGACGGGCCAGTGACGCGAAACCCAGCATGACGCTCAGGAGATTATTGAAATCGTGGGCAATGCCCCCCGCCAGGGTTCCCAGAGCCTCCATTTTCTGCGCTTGGAAGAGCTGTTGCTGCAACCGGCCGCGCTCTTCTTCCGCCTTCTTCCGCTCGTCGATGTCCTGCACCATCCCTAGGAAGTAGGCGGGACAGCCCGCCGCGTCGTGGAGAAGGGAAATATGGGTTGCGCACCAAACGGATTCCCCGGACTTGCGGAGGTAGCGCGTTTCGAGACTGATTTGTCCCTTCGCGTTTTCGAGAAGGGTTTGCAGCCGCTCCTGCTTTGCCCGCGCGTCCTGAGGATGGGTGATTTCCAGGAAGTGTTTCCCCTGCATCTCCTCGCACGTGTATCCCAGCAAGCGCGCGAAGGCGGGGTTTACGGTGGAAAACCGCCCATCCAAGCTCGTCAACGCTACCCCCAGGTAAACTTGTTCAAAAATTGAGCGGAAGCGCTCTTCGGAAACGCGTAATTGCTTGTAAAGTTCGCTGCGCTCAAGCGCCAGGGCCGCCTGCGTGGCAACCTGATCGATCAGCTTGCGGGTTCCAGAACGGATACTATCGGGCAGATCGGCGGCCACCTCGAGAACCCCCAGCACGCGCGCGCTGGTCTGCAAGGGAACGGCGTAGGCGCATTGTTCCTCAGCGCCGAATCCCTGACAGCGCGGGTCCTTTTCCACCCACGGAACATAAACCGCCTCCCCTTGCTGGATTGCCCAGCCCATTAACGTGGGCTCCTGGAGGGAAACAACACGCTGTGAGCCCCCATTCCTTCCTCCGCACGCCACCTGCTGAAGTTCCCGTGCGGGCTCGTCCCATCGATAGATTCGCGCGTGGCTCAACCCCTCGCGCTCCGCCAATCGCGTCAGGATCACGCCCAGAACCGATTCCACATCGAGGGCGCCGGCTAGTGCGGCGTTGACCTCCACCAACAGAGAAAGCTGGTGCGTCTGGGTTTCTACTCCCTCGCCGAGCCCTGCGACGCCATAAGTGGGTGCATAGGTCGCTTCGTGCGGCCCCCTTGAATGCGCCGGATTATGCAAGAAGCTGACCGGCTGGCTATCGCTGGGTATGATGGTGGCCATCCTGCTCCTTAGTTAGGCCGAGCCTTCCGCCGACATGTCGGATTCTCACGCGCGTGACCAGGGCAATTCGGTCGAACTACGCCAATGACAGTTCGGCCAACCCGCGTGCACAGTAACCCACCAATTATCCTTCGGCAAAAAGAAGGTTAGACTTGAGTAATCCAGGCAGATTAAAGAGCGCTAAGACTGCACAGCGGAGGATAGACGCGATTTGAGCCGGAGAGTTTTCGATGACCGAGGAATTGGGGAACTAGGCCATTATGGAACCCAAAGCGCAAAGCAGCGTACATCTATACAGAGCGTCATAAATTCTTGCGCATTGCGGCGGTCTATGACCGCCGGTCGGCGCTCATAGAGGCGCCGCTACAAGTTATGACGCTCTGCATAGTTCTTGGTGCTCGGGATTCGTGATCCGCGATGACGCGACGGCCGATGCCCCCACCGCCTGCGCCACGGTATTCCGAAGACCTTCATTTCGTGGTATCCTTCACCGGTAGGGCTTTTAATTCCAATCCAGGACAACTCCACACAACCAACTCACGCCTTGAAGGAGGCCAATATGCGAATACTAGTCCACGTCAAGTTACCGGTCGAGCCTTTTAACACCTATGTGAAAGACGGCAGTGCCTCAGCCAAGATGAAGCGTATCCTCGACGACCTGAAGCCGGAGGCAGCTTACTTTATGGATTACGGTGGCTGCCGCAGCGGGATACTGATTGTCCACATGGAACACACTTCGCAGATTCCGTCAATTGCCGAGCCGTGGTTTCTCACCTTCAACGCCAATATCGAATTCCATCCGATTATGCTCCCCGAGGATTTGGCCAAGGCTGGCTTGGATGCTCTGGGCAAAAAGTGGGCGTAAGAAAAGCCCTGTTGCAGGCCGATGACAATGCCGGTAGGTGCGGCGTGACGGCGGTTTACCTCGCCATATCTTTCTTGGGCAAAGCGTTCTAAACCTCCGTGCTTCCAGCTCTAGCGCCGGTCTCCGACCGTCGTCGTCGATCGGAGATCGGCGCTACAATCCACCAGGCTCCGAGGAAGAATCAGGCCCGGCCGGCCGAGTAGGAAGACGCTGGCCAGGATCGTTTGGCTGCATTCGCCGTGTTCAGAATCTCAAGAATCTTGTTTCCGTATTTTTGCACGCGCCACTCACCGAGCCCCCTGATTTTCTGGAGGTCATCCAATGTCCTCCCCGGCATTTGAACGATCTCTTCCAGCCATCGGTTCTGCGCCACCATATACAGCGGGACGCCTTCCAGCGCAGCCTGATCGGCCCGCCATTTTTTCAAGGCAACGATCGATTTTATCTGCTCGCCAGTCAGGGGAGTGCCGGGAGCCACCGTGGCGTCGGGGCTGGCCGGAGTTTTCTGCGCAACCTGCGCTTCATCCTCATAAAGGAAGAGGACAGACCACATGGAGCCTTCCGGCTGATTGGCAAGAGAGGCAAAAACGCGCTTCACGTTTGTCGCACCGAGAAAGTCATTCAACTTCCGCTCCTTATCGAGCGCGTCTTCCGACTGAAGGGGAACACTAAAAATCTTGGACCGCATAACGCCTCCTATAATCGAGTGAATTTGCATTTCCAGAAATATCATCGGCGGGTGGGAAGGGGAAGATGAGGGAATTTTCATCTTTTTCGCGGTTCCCCCCGCCTTATTGTGGATACTCCACCACTGCCCATGAAGGGGGGCGAGTCATCGCGACAACTGCGCAGGCGGCCAAAGGCCTTAAATTCACCGTCTAAGCGACAAAATGTCGTGGAATCATATACGATTCAAACATCTTCTGCTCTCAAAAACAGACAGAATGTTGCCGTCGTGCGCTCGTTCGGACTTCGAAGGACATTCTACCCGCCTCCAGTGGAAGCCAGTGGCACCGGAGCCAACGCTGGTCCATATTGTGGATACTGGTGCAGTTTGGGATCGGCCTTCTCGGAAAATAAATGTCAGAATTACAACCACCCCGTCGCCTGCTGCGCCGCCCCTCTTAAACTTATGAGTGGAACTAGTTTCCCGCGCCGACCAAGATTCCCCTCCTGGTTCAGGAGGGGTGCCCGAAGGGCGGGATGGTCAGTAGCTCCGTGGGATTGTGCGAACGGTGCCTATTTCCGTCTCGGTTGTGCACTCGCGTCCGTCGGGCTACAATGACTTAAATGGGTGATCTGGTACAAATCGGTTTGCCGCAGGCGGCCATGCGCCGGCCCGAATGGCTCAAGGTACGGCTCCCGGCAGGCGAAAACTATTTTGATCTGAAGAGGCTGATGCGGGGCTTGGGGCTGCACACGGTGTGCGAGAGCGCGCGCTGTCCGAACATTGGTGAGTGCTGGCAGCATCGCACGGCGACTTTCATGATTCTGGGCGAACTCTGCACGCGGCGTTGCGGCTTCTGTGCCGTGCCCAAGGGCAAGCCGGCGGGCGAAGTTGACTGGGCGGAACCCGCGCGTGTGGCGGAGGCTGCTACCGGCATGGGCTTGAAATACGTGGTGGTGACTTCGGTCGACCGCGACGATTTGGAAGACGGTGGCGCCAGGATTTTTGCCCACACCATTCGAGCGCTGCGCGAGCGTATTCCCGCCTGCCAAGTGGAAGTGCTGATCCCGGACTTCCGCGGTTCCTACGCGGCGCTGGAAATCGTGCTGCGCGCCCGGCCTGACATTCTGAATCACAACACTGAAACCGTGCCTCGTTTGTACCCCGTGGCGCGGCGCGGCTCGCGTTACGAGCGGTCGCTGCGGCTGCTGCGGCGCTCGCGCGAAATTGCTCCCACGATTCCCACCAAGTCCGGACTGATGGTCGGGCTGGGCGAAACCTTCGAGGAAACCTGCGCGGTGCTGAGGGACTTGGCCGCCGCGGGCGTCGATATCGTCACCATCGGCCAATATCTGCGCCCCTCGGGCGAGCAGTTGCCCGTGGCGCGGTTCTACTCACCGGAAGAATTTGCCGCCCTCAAGCAGCAAGGCGAGCGCGCGGGGATTCGCCACGTCGAAGCCGGCCCACTCGTCCGCAGCTCCTACCACGCGCACGAACAAACACAAAAATTGAGTCATTGATTCATCGCATCATCGAGGCATTGAATCATCTGACCATCGGGTCATCGGGCCATTGAAAAGCTGTCCGTTGTCCGCGGTCAGTTGTCCGCTGCACGGCCAAGTGGACGCCTTCTATGCGTTTCACCAAGGGTCCTTTATGCAGCGCCAGCGAGCCGGTTTTACGGGATCTGAAACACGGTGCGCGGCGTGCTGTCAGCCGCAGCCCAAACGTGCTCAACTTCGGAGAGCGGAAAGGTCTGGGTCGCGATTTCGAAGCCGCCGGGTATAGTTGCCTGCATCAATTCGCCGATTGATTTCACAAGGCGGTCCACAGGGATGCTGCCGATGCCACTTCCCATGAGCGTGATAGCCGAAGAACGAAGGGCCGCGCTAGGAAGCGTAATATTCGGTGCGCTCATCGAGCCGATTTGTACGAACCGGATCGGTACCGCGCCTTTTCCCGCCTTTGCCCCGGCAATAATAATCCGTTCGGCGCTCGGCCCCCAGAGGTAATCCAAAACGACATCGATTCCATCGCCGCCGAATTGCTCCTTTAAGGCATCCTCAAACGCCTCGCCGCTGTCACCGAGCGGGATGGTCACATCCGCCCCCAAGCGCGACAGTACTTTCAGGGCTTCCGCATTTCTGCCGGTCGCCACAACATTTCGTGCGCCCATATATTTGGCGATCTGAACAGCCAGACGGCCCGCCGTGCCGGTTGCTCCATTGACCAGGACGGTTTCCCCCGCCGTGAGCTTGGCGCGTTCTTTCAACGCCGCCCATGACGACAAGCCGGGATTGGCGATGGCGGCGGCGGTCACGTCATCCAGATCGTCCGGCAGCGAAACACATTGAGAAGGCGGAATTACCGTCTTCTCCGACATGCTTCCGAACGGCGCTTTGGGAAGCACAAAATACACACGGCGGCCATCGTCGAGGCGGCCCACGCCGTCAATCCCCACAACGAAAGGCGGTTGACCCGACGAGCTATAGTGCGTGCCGGATGCCCTGCTTTTGACCACGTTACTTAGAGCGGCGGCGCTGACGGTGACCTGAACTTCTCCATGTGCCGGGACCGGCTCTTTGAAATCCCCATAGATGGGCGCTTTGCCCGCTTCCACGACGATTGCGGCTTTCATGTTTTTCCTCCTCTTCGTTAATATGTGTATTCTACACATATAGCAGATGATCTTCAGTCCCTGCCGACGCCCGAACAGCCGTAATTCGTCCGGCGACTGTTTCATAAAGGGTCGTTTCTGGGACAAGCGGGCATCCGTGTTACACTTGGACGATAGGTGGCACCAACTCGAAGACAAGAGGAATATCCATGCAATTTGGTGTAATGGCAGCGCCGACATCCGAACGAGGCGCCAAGTCGTATTCGTTTAGCGAAAAGACGATGTATCGGGGCAAGGAAATCCGCGTTCATGACAAGATATTCATTTTCGCCTCGGACCACTTGGGCGGCCAGGGATTAGTCGCGAAAGGGGTTGTAATGGCGGTTGACCACGGACCGGATACAAGAGTGAGCATAAAGGTGAGACGCACCGACGTGGCCCGGCGCAACCTTGGAAGACGCGAGCTAAAGCCATTTTGTGACCTGGACGACGACCAGCCTCAGACAGAAATCGCTCGCAAACTGTATCGACAGGCTACCAACAAGATTGCCGGTATCTCGGACGAGGCAGCTAAGTTTTTGGATACTTACTTCTAGGCAGAGAAGCACATCGACCCTCCAACAAAGGGTAGGTTTTGAAACATCGCCGGAAGGCTTGCAAATGCAGACCTTCGAATGTTGCAAATAACTCTTTCTCCTTGTTATTACTCTTCAAGCGATTGGAAACCGAATTGACTTTGGCAAATGAGGGGTGGCGTGGAGGTATCCGTTAGCCGGCGGGTGGGGGCAAAATACCGGCAAAAAACCG
>Ga0326728_10007249_pt1 | contig 28798 bp, 22 predicted proteins | sample MB3enrmetagenome_FD_207602 | JGI IMG/M metagenome (GOLD analysis project Ga0326728, IMG submission 207602) | Lab enriched peat soil microbial communities from McLean, Ithaca, NY, United States - MB31MN | ecosystem: Environmental > Terrestrial > Soil > Wetlands > Peat | place: USA: New York... | reverse complement strand
CCAAAGCGATAAATCCTGGGGGTCTGGGGGCGAAGCCCCCAGCTCTACCCGCCTCCCCATCCTTCATTGGCTTTCATAAAACTTTTGACACTACCGGTCAGGACCACGAACTCACCACTGAGCGCACAGAGACCACGGAGAAAAGCCCTGCTTGCGCGGATAGGGTTCGCTTGTTCGTTGCGGCACGGCTTTTTCTGCGCCTGTTCTCCGTGACCTCTGGGGCCTCCGTGGTGAGATTTTTCTTGGCTTGCTGCCGATTGCCGCGCCATGCTGAGTCTCTGCCCGCCACGGAGGACACGGAGGCGAATTCGTCTCCGACAGCCAAGAACGTAGCCGAGCTCGGCCCCGATGCTCACACTTGTAGACTAGTGCCAGATACCGGGTAGATGTCAATACAATTATTAAATATTTTGCTAGCGATAGGAAAGATTGAACAGGAGAGGCGTCTAATTGTCCGAAATCGCTCCTGCACACGGCTCACAACAAGGCACTATCCTTCTCCCCAGGGGAGAAGGTGGCTGACGGAGGAGGCCGGATGAGGGGTCACTTTTTTCATGAGCCGGGGCGGGAAGGGGTCCCCACGTTCTGCACGTTGTGGGGGTGAGACATCACTCGCGTGTTCGGGGTGTTTGAGGATTCTGCAAACTAGGAATTCAAAAACCCCGTCGTTTCCAGACCCTCCCAATCATTTCCCCATCTCGCTCTTCTGCCAACTGCCCCCTGCCTACTGCCTTCTGCTTACCGCCTACTGCTTTCCGCCTACCGCTACTGCCTACCGGCTCTCCTGCCCGATGCCTGGTTTTTCCCTGCTTTGCGTCAGAATATATATCGCATTGTTTTATAAATGAAAAAATACGAGACCAACTTAAAAAAAGTATTGACAAGCATATTGGCTGAGCGCCTAATAGCCGCGTTCACGTTCAACTTGTTCACAATTCCAATCGATCTGAGTAACGAATAGAAAAGCCCCGCGTCTATTTCACAAGGGCAAGACCCCGGGTTAATTACACGACTAACCAGCATTCCAGCCCAGGCCGTTTGGCCTGCGCGGGAGCGCAAATTTCAATCAGCGGTCTTCGCCGTCTTAGAGGAGGATTGCATTATGGCAGGATCAGGATCATCAAATGCGAATAAACTTATCGGTATCGTCGACAAGGTGTCGGCCTCTCAGATCGTCGCGGGGGTACCCGGCGCATGGTCAGCATCGCTAGCACACGCAGTGTTCGCCGCGCAGAAACTGCCCAAGGGCTGGGGGGGAAAGACACTTGGCCTCATGTCACCGGACGAGGCGGCGCTCGTTCACGCGGCGATAACTCGATCGAACGCCGGTGCCGCTGCCGTTGCTGGCATCACACCGGCTTCCCCCGTCACGCTCGACGCCGGTAACACAACTTGTATCGCCTACTCTGCCGCGCGGGCTGGAGGGCCCCCCACGCCGGAAGACATAATCGGCGATATTGTGAAGGGCCTCACGAACATCGCCGATGCTGAGAAAAACATCAAGGCCATAGAACCGGGGGGCCAAGCAACTTTGCACTGGTGGGGGTGGGAGCTAAAGCTTAAAGAATCTGCGACCACGGCATTTGAGTCATTGCTCAAGACAGACATTATAGGCCTAGCCTCAATTGCCACGGCACTGGCATTCATCTCCCCCGTGTTGGCTGCTGTAGCTGGCATAGTTTCCGCTGTTTCTACTGGCCTAGATGCATGGATTTCGGCCGAGGACACTGCCCATGCAGGTGTGAATATTAAAGGCTATCTGTGGGTCGGGATATGGGTGACCCCGCTCTGACGGGGTACAGGATTCCATATGCGGCTGCGTGGCGTGGCCGTATAGTAAATGAGGAAGCGAAGCAAGGCGTAGCCATCACCCTGAGCGTTTTTCTGACCGCAAGCTTTTTCCCAAAGTTTAGGAGCCTACGGTCAATTCCAAATGGGAATTGACCGTGGCCCTTTCCTTGCCCCCCCGGGTTATCCGTGCCACCCTAAACCCGCCTTGAAATTTCTGTTGCCGCGTTGATAATCAATGGGCGATAGTTTTTCAGAGAAACGGAATGCCGCCCTTAACCTACCGCCAACACGAGACCAGTCTTTGCGTTGGTGCTTCGAAGTGGCCAGACAAAATCTTCGAAACCCATCCCGAGCTTCCTTTTGGTACACCTGAAATCGACCGATTTGGCGGGGCTTGCACAGAGCGCAGCTCTGCGGCCCACAGACAAGGCTCAAATCAGGCGGGGCCGATCACTCTCAGAGAGGCCAGCACGGCGATTGGTGCTGCTGCCCAGAAGTTGGAGTCGTCCGGGCGCAAAATGGCGTTTGCGGGTGGGCAAGACCAGCGCTAAGATAGCACGCTGAAGCGCAGAGCTGCGCTCTGCGCCAGCCAGCCGCCCACAGGGATGCCGATATGGATAAAGAAAAACTGGAACGAATCTGGATCCCCCACATTCGCACGCAGTTCGAACGGGGCCGACCAATCCTTTTCACAGGGGCCGGGTTCTCTTCTGGGGCCATGAACCTTCTGGGTGACTCGATACCGATTGCCTCCGATTTAAAGCAACTTCTCTGGACACTTTGCTATCCGGGCTCTCCATTTGAGGGATCCTGTTCATTGCAGGACCTTTATGAGGACGCATTGGGGAAGCACAGGGACGATGTTACAAACTTGCTTCTATCGCATTTAACCCCTGAACCCGCGTCCCTTCCCGAATGGTATCGGGGGATTTTCAGTATGCCTTGGTGCAGGGTGTATACGCTCAATGTCGATGATATCGAGAATGCAGTTTCCTATCGATACGATTTGCCTCGGAAGCCGTTCCCAATTTCCGCCATCAGGCCAACAACACGCCCATCCGGTAGCGCTGCTGGGGGTTCCTTGGAGTGCGTTCATCTCAACGGGACAATGTCGGACATTCCAGACTACATCACGTTCTCGACCACACAATATGCGGAACGCCTAAATCAACCAGACCCTTGGTACATGAAGTTCGCAGCCGAACTCTTAACGAATCCAGTGATTTTCATTGGAACGAAACTCGACGAACCGCCGCTGTGGCAGCACCTGACAATGCGACATGGCGTGGGGGGGCCGGATTTGAGAGAGTTTCGCCAACGATCTTATCTGGTCACTCCTGCACTTGATCGGGCGAGGCAGGCTTTACTGGGGAAGTTCAACGTGGTTTGGCTTGACATGACCGCCCAAGATTTCGTTGAGAATGTTCTATGCCAGATGAACTCAGCAGCGGCTACCGGCTTAACATTCCTCTCCCGCCAGCTGTTGCGGGACGAGGAACCTCCCCCACGACTATATGAGGTATCAGAGCTTGCCGCCAGTCCCCCGGCGGATAACACGTTCCTACTCGGGGACGAGCCGGTCTGGGGTGACTTGCAATACGGCAAAGCGATCACGCGCGAGGTGGACACGGAAATACTGGCGACGGTGGAATCTGCCATTAAGAAGCGCGAGGAATTGAGAGGGCTGATAGTAATTACGGGAACTGCGGGGTCTGGGAAAAGCACGAGCCTCATGCGGGTGGTGCTCCGACTCAGCGCGGAAGGAACCAGGGTCGGCTGGGTCGACCGCCTCACGAATGTCGCCCCGAACCAAATCCGAAGCGCAATGAGGAACGAGGATCCTCCATCTGTTCTAGCCATCGATGACGCGGATATGTATGGAGATGATCTGGCTAGGCTCGTGCGTGGTGTCGCCGCTGGCGCTTCGCGGCCGTTGATCTTGCTATCTGCCCGAGCGAGTAGGGTAGACAGAGTCCTTAATCCCGTTGTTTTGGAGGGAATTCCCGTCCAAGAGATTTCCTTGCCGATGCTGTGCGACAAGGACATAGCAGCTCTCATCGATTTGCTGGAGCGAGAACGAAAGCTCGGCATACTCACGGGGAAAGCCCGCAAGGAACAGGAGGCTGCTTTTCGGGAGCAAGCTGGCCGCCAACTCCTCGTCGCGATGATTCAGGCAACATCTGGACGCAAGTTTGAGGAAAAGGCATTTCGGGAACTCTTGGACCTCCCAGTCGAGGCTGCGCGGGTGTATGGCGTCATTGCCGTTGCAACGTCGTTCAGGTTCGGTGTCACGCGGGATGAGATACTAATTGCCACGGGGGAAGTGTCTAATTTCACCCTCAATGAGATCAATCAGCTAGTGAAACGTCACATAGTTACCCTTTACAAAGATGGATTTCTATGGGCTAGGCACCGGGTAATTGCTGACATAATTCGAGACGAACTCGCAAAACAAGGTCAGCTCATCGCTCCAGTGCGAGGCCTTGCGGTGATGTGCGCCGCCAAGGCCGTTGATTTGCCAGACCGCAACACACGAGCCTGGCGTGCGCTGCGGGCGCTCATCAATCACGAATTTCTCAACCGCATTGCCGGACCTGAGCCCGCAAGAAACCTGTATGGCGCTCTGGAGAATGTCTTGGGGAACGACTACCATTTTTGGTTACAGAGGGGGAGCCTAGAGGTCGAGTTTGGCGACCTGAGACTGGCAGAGCATTACCTCAACACCGCATTGGGCCTGATGCCAGATGACCCTTTCGTCCAGAACGAATACGCCTACCTTCTGTTTCGGAAAGCCATCGAATTGGACGGTGTGGACGCAGACCACTCTGTGAAAAAGGCAACAGAGATTCTAGAAGACCTTATGGTAAGGACCCACGATTATTATCCGTACCATGTCCTGGGGAGCCAGGGGCTCTCATGGGCGAGAAGGGGCATCAAGAGTCCTCTTGAGCGGGGAAAATATCTCGGCAAGCTGATGAGCAGGCTTGAAGAAGGCTGCAAGAAATTTCCAAGGCTGAGTCAGATCTGCAGGCTATATGAGGACATCAAGAAAGAATACATGATGACCGCGGTATCGTCGTGATTTGCTGGCTGGCACAGAGCGGCAACCACGGTCACTGCCCTTGTGACCGCGGGCTTCTCCTTCGATGACAAACGGGAACACGGGAATCCGGTAAGAACTCGGGACACGGGATACGGGACTCGGGATACAGGGCACCATTCCGGTAAACGATGTCCGGTTGCCGTAACGGTATTGGGCATGAGCAGGTAGCTGGTACCCACAGTCAGCGTTTTTCTGCGTGGGCTTTTTCCCTGAATTTACTCAGTATCCGCAGAACAGGCAATCCCGAGAAACTCGTGGAGGTAGACTCCGATGAAGATCAGCATTGACCCAGTCATCGCAGGAAGGATTAAGGCTGCATGGGAGAAACTTTCGCCTGACCAGCGAAACAATATTATGCCGCTGGTCATGAACGCTCATCAGCAGGCCGTGACCGCCAGCCAATCCCGAGTGGCGCCTGCTCCGAACGCCAACGTGGGACATGCACTGCCCCTCCTGTTCAGCGCAATTAAAGACGACCAGGATGGAGTTGTGAATAGTCTCGATGCCGGTATCATAATCGCCGCCGACGGCGGGGGCGAGATTTGGGGTACTGGCAAATATGAGCAACTCGATCCCGGGTGGCTGGAGGCGGGGGCCGAGTGGCTTGAGCACTTCATCGTCCCCAATCATCCGTTCAGCACAACGCCTGCGGACCCGATCGAAATACCGGACGACGTGCAAATCGCTCTCGCCGGAGATTGGGGAACCGGTGACTGGAGAACCGCATCAAATCCGGCGCCGAGCACTGACGTCCGCACGCACCTGCAGTTCCTCCAACCTCATTTGACCATTCACTTGGGTGACGTGTACTACGCAGGAACCGATGGCGAGGAGAATCAGTTCTTGGTGAAAGACTGGCCGCCGGGGCCGTTAGGTGCGCTCGCGCTCAACTCCAATCACGAAATGTATTCAGGCGCGGGGGCCTACTTTAAGGCGATCAGTAACCCGCCCTTTCAGAAGCAAGCTGGTTGCAGCTACTTCGCCTTGTATAACAATCACTGGGTGATTGTTGGACTAGATTCAGCCTATTATTCCGATCGCGATAATCTCTACCGTGACGGGGCACTATTCCCGAGCGGTGGGGGGCACCAGGAACAACTTGACTTTTTGCGTGCGCAGGCGGATTCAGCGAGGAACAACAATAAACAGTTGATCCTATTAACCCATCACAATGGGGTCACTCAGGACGGGGCGACCCCAACCCTTTTGTGGTCGCAAGTGATGCAAGCCTTCCCGCCCGACGCCGGCCCCGATTATTGGTACTGGGGCCACGTGCACTTTGGAGCGGTCTACCAGAATCAGAAAAATGCCAATAAGGAGGTGAAGTGCCGCTGTTGCGGTCACGGCGGTTTGCCTTGCGCCCCGGCTTCAGGTATGACGGATAAGACCGGCGTACTGTGGTACGAAAAGCGCTCCGCGAATGACCCCGACTTTAAAGACCAGCCACCCGAATCGCAGCGCGTGCTCAACGGCTTCGCAATGCTCTACCTCGACGGACCGCTCATCCGGGAAGTGTTCTACGACGAGAACGGCGGCGTGGCGTGGGCAGGGCCATAGCAAGCGCCGCGCCTGAGGGGGGTAGCCACGGTCAGCGTTTTTCTGCGTGGGCTTTTTCCTGGATTTATTCTATTACTGGAGGCATTTAGCTGAAGCCAAACCATCCCTGCGTCGTAATGCCCGGAATTAAGGGAACGAACCTTTACGAGCCGGCGACGACGACCATGTATTAATACGAAGCGCCCGGCGGGCACAGGTATGAATGTGCTAACATTTCACGGAGAAAAATGGCAGCGAATAGGATTTCAAGGTGAAGAGCATTAAGGTTCTCTCGATTGATGGTGGCGGGATTCGAGGGATTATTCCGGTGATCATTCTCGCCGAACTGCAAAAACGGCTGGCGAAGAATTTATACGAGGTCTTTGACCTTATCGCGGGAACGTCGACGGGCGGCATCATCGCACTGGGAATCGGGACGCGCGTCAACAACGGTCAGCCGTATCCCCCGGACGAACTCCTGAACCTGTACGTTCATAACGGCGGTGCGATCTTCAAGAAAAATCTGTTCACCCCGCTGCGAGAGGTGTTTTTCCCGAAGTATTCACCGCGCGCGCTAGAAGAAATCCTGGAAAAATTCTTCCAAGCCACGAAGTTTGAGACGGCGCTCACTCCGCTCTTGATCTCCAGCTACGATCTCGAAGCGCAGCTTCCTTTCTTCTTTAAGAGCCACCGGATCGCCTCCCAGCCTAATTACAACTGGAATGTGACCTCCATCGCCCGAGCCACCTCCGCGGCGCCCACGTACTTTCCCCCGCTTCACCTCTCCCGGGGCGGCGAAAACTACGCGCTGGTGGATGGCGGGGTGTTTGTGAATAACCCCGCCATGGCCGCCTATGCGGAAGCGCGAGCGCTTTATCCGGAATTCGCTGAGTTTGTCGTCGTGTCAGTGGGCACGGGCGATCGGCAAGATCGCATCGCCTACGCCAAAGCCAGAAAATGGGGACTGCTCGGCTGGGCCAAACAGATTGTGCCGGTTTTCATGGATAGCGTTTCCGAGGCCGTCGATTATCAATTGGAACACATGCCCGGATGCAAGTACCACCGCCTCCAGGTTTCCCATTTGTCAGCCGCCGAAAACGATATGGATGATGTGACGCCGAGTAATATCGCTAACCTGCAGGCAACTGCCCAAAAGTATGTCGCGGCCCAATCGGCGGTATTGGATAAGATTTGCGCCCAACTGACGGACGGCCGGGGAAGCAATATGCCCGGCGTCGGCCGGTAGTGGGCGCCCTGAGCAGCAGCACTTTGACCGAGACTGTCGTTCGCTCAAAGGCCTCCGGGCGGCAGGAGCTTACTGAGATTTGCAAAATAGAGTGACAATTACCTGCGTAGCGCGGGCATCCTGCCCGCTGTCTCGGGAGCGTCCCGCTCCCGCCCAGCGCGCGGGCAGGATGCCCATGCCACAGCGGGCGAGACGCCCGCGCTACGAAAACAGTTCGTCACTCTATTTTGCAATACTCAGTAGGCCGCCCCTTGATGTCAAGAGGTAGACACAATGTCGCCAAGCCGCCTCTGTCCGGACATATTGTTCCCCGTGCCGCACCTTAGCCCAGTGCCATCATCTTCGCTTAATTGCGGGGATTCTTGGTTTATCCACAATAGAACCGCCCAAAGAATCATGCGATGTTCGAAAATTTAACCCAGCCTCATTTCATCCTTAGCTTGACAGCAACTTCATATCATCCGGGTCCCAGCGGGCGGGCTGGCCGCTGTCGTAGCTGACGTTCGAGAGCAGGGCGGCGCCGGCGGCTCGGAAGCCGAAGACGGGGTCTTCCACCACGGGTTGGCGCGTGCGGATGGCGTCGATCCAGTTCTTGATGTGGTCGTAGCTGTCGCTGTAACCGTGGGGCGCAACGTATTTTTCTTCGCCCAGCAAGGCTTCCCCGGTGGGATGCGTGATCGGATATTTCTCGCGATATATTTCCAGCATGCGCTTCTGAATATCCTGGGCAAACGGGCCGACGCGGATCCCCGGCTCCTTCTCGCGCGGCACACGGGTAAGGCTGACTCCGTCGCCCGCGATGATCATCGTGCCTTCCGAGCCGGTAAAGACGAACCCTTCACTTTCCGAGCCGCCATCGACGAAATTGGTGCGCACGCTGAGATTGAAACCCTTCTCGTAATCATAAAGCGCCATCATCACATCCGGCACATCGCGGCCGTCCTTCCAGAAGCGCAGCCCGCCCGTGGCCACGGCGCGAGTCGGCCCCTGCGTATTGGTGATCAGGTGCACGCCGCTGAACAAGTGGACAAACAAATCGCCCGCCACGCCGCTTCCGTAATCCTTATACTTGCGCCATTGGAAAAAGCGCTCACCGTCCCAGGGAACCTTGGGCGCGGTGCCGAGAAAACGCGGCCAATCGCAGGTGGTGGTGTCGGCGTCGTAGGGGACCGTATACTCCCACGCGCCTTGCGCGGAATTGCGGTCGTACCACACGGTCACCATGTTGAGCGTGCCGATGGCGCCCGCGGCCAGCAGCTCCTGCGCCTTCTTGTAAACGATCGAACTCACCCGCTGGCTGCCGATTTGCATAATCCGGTTCGTCTTGCGCCAGGTGTCAATGATTTTTGGCCCATCGGAGTAGACGTGAATCATGGGCTTTTCGCAATAAACATCTTTGCCCGCGTTCATGGCGTCTATCGACGCCCGCATGTGCCAATGATCAGGAGTGCCGATAATGACCGCGTCGATGTCCTTGCGCGCCAGGATCTCGTTGTAGTCGCGCGTGGCTAGGATATCCTTCCCCCACAATTCCTTGGCGTGTTCCAGACACCCGTTGTAACAGTCTGCCGCCGCCACCACCTTAACGCCCGGAACCATGGCGGCCAGCTTCGTGTCGCCCTGACCTTGCCCACCCGCCCCAATCAGGGCGATTTGAATATTGTCGCTCGCGGCCATGGGCTTGGCGGGCTCGGCCTCGGGCGCCGCCATCAAGTGCATCTTCGTCGATCCGAGAAAATAAGTTCCGGCAATGCTTCCTGCCTTAAGAAAATCCCTGCGATCCATGTTGGCCATTATTACCTCCTCGTTTCCTTTGATTGCGGCTATGCCGCACTGCGCTGCCAGGTCGTAATTCCCTTCCCTTTTAGCCAAGCCATCCCTGCCGGAGCCGCATTTTTGGCTGGTTTTCATATGGAGGATGCCCATGGGTCGGGGGCGGCGTGACGGCGTGGTTTCGTTGCGGCCAGAGGCGGCGCTGTGCTACCATCTACTTTCTCTCTTAACGATCCGGGTAGTGCTTTTGTATCAACGGGCGAAATATTACCACACCTCTTTCGATAGGCTTCGGCTAAATTCCAAACAAAAGGAGTCTCTATGAAAAAGTCCCAGTCCGGCCCCCCTTCCAAGACCCCATCCAAGCGTCCTTCGTCCAGTCAGCGCGTGGCGGGAAATGCCCCAAGCCCAACAACCGCTACCACCAATGAAAGCACCGCGAATATTCCCACCGGCGGACCACAATTTGCTGAGCCCGCGCCCACGCCCGACCCCGCCCGGTTCACCGTCCGGCATGGATCGGACACCGCGGCCTACACTATCCTCGACAAGGAAGCGGGGACACTCAAGCCGCTGCCCTTCCCCATCGCTGCGGACGTGGAGCCCCGCATGTCCCTGGCGGACGCCATCGGCAACAAAGGCCCCCAGGTCCTCGCCGCCATCCAGAACGCCGGTCAGATCGTCTTTCACGCGCTGGGAGACACCGGCAACACGTCGAGCGCCGCGGAGCAGAACATGGTCACCGACAAGCTGGTCAGCGATTTCACCGAAACCGACCCCCGTGCGGTGCCCTCGTTCTGCTACAACCTGGGCGACGTGGTCTACAGCTTCGGCGAAGCCCAATACTATTATGACCAGTTCTACGATCCGTATCGCGACTACCCCGCGCCCATTTTCGCCATCGCCGGCAATCACGATGGCATGGTCTCGCCCACGGCCACGCCGGCGTCGCCGACCCTTCAGGCATTCCTCCAGAACTTCTGCGCTTTCGGCCAGCCGTTTCACCGTACGCCGGAAGCAGGAGGCCTGGCCCGCACCGCCGGGGTGCAACCCGGTGTGTACTTCACTCTGGAAGCGCCTTTCGTCCGCATCCTCGGCCTGTACAGCAACTGCCTGGAAGACCCCGGGATCATCTCCACCCAAACAGGCATGGGGCAAAGCTATTCTTACCTGACCGATGCCCAGCCCAACTTTCTTGTCGCGGCCCTGAAAAGGATCAAGGCTGAGAAGTTCTCGGGGGCGGTCATCATCGCCGTGCATCATCCACCCTATGTGGCTGTTACCCCCACGGCCAAGGCGACTCCGGGCAAGCATATCGGCAGCCCGCTCATGCTCGCCGTCATCGACGCGGCTTGCGCATCTGCCGGCGTCTGGCCCCACGCCGTGCTCTCCGGCCACGCGCACAACTATCAGCGATTCACCCGCCACCTGGCTGGCCGCGATACGCCTTTCCTCGTCGCCGGCAACGGTGGCCACGCTCACGTACCCCTTACTAAAAAGGGCGCTCCGGCACTCCGTACACCCATGACCGAGCAGGCATTGTCGAATGGCAAGGACACGGTGGTTTTCGAAAACTATGATGACGGTGACTTCGGCTATCTCCGCATTGTAGTTGACGCAAATCAACTCCACATCGAGTATCACCCCGCCTCCGACGGCCAAGAGGCGAAGACGCCGGACGATTCGGTGACCGTCGATCTTGCCACACGCACGCTCACCCCCTATCAGGTGAGCTGATCAGAAGATGTGGAATTTGATACTCAAATACTTTTTAGGGTTCTTGCGGAAGTCTGCGAAGAACTCCTTAAGTGACTGGGAGCTGGCGCTCAGGTTGTTGAACAGTGTGGGGTCGGTTGAAAGTTTCCCCAGCGTCCCCTGGCCCTGCTCCATGCGGGTGGCGATGGTATCAAGGCGAGTGAAAGTGTCGTTCAAGTGGTTGTACAGTTCCTCGTCCTTGGCCAGCTTGCCGAGCGATCCGTGTCCCTGATTGATGTTATCGATGAGGAGATTGGACTCGGTCATCAGCCGATTGAGGTTGTTATAAACCGAGGGATCGGAGATGAACTTGGCCAAGCTCCCCTTACCGTGCTGGACTTCATCAATGACCTGGTTCAGCCGGTCAAGAGTGGCCACGGTGCGGTTATAAATGGTCTCGTCGTACATGAGTTTGCCGATCGTCCCCTCGCCGTGCTGCACCTGGTCCATCATCTTCTGCACGCTGTCAGCGGAGGCATTCAGCTTATTGTAAAGCGTCTGGTCGTAAATCAGCTTGCCCATGGAGCCTTTGCCCGCTTGAATCTGCGTGGTAATCGCTTCGAGCTGAGAGGAAAGGGCGCGCAGGTTCAAGATGACGTCGTTGGTGTTCTGCACCACCGCACCGATGTCGGCTTTCTCGGAAGTCTTCACCGCGCCGCCCGGCGGAATGACCTCCTGACCGGGGGTGCCGCGGCTGACGTTCAGGTAACTGTCCCCCAGCAAACCCACCGTCTCAATCGTAGCCACCGAATCCTCGCGAATCTGTTCCTGGTACTCGCGCGCTATCTTCAGGTCAAGCTGCACGGCCCGTTTGGGGTCACTGTAGGGAGAGATGCGAATCTTCGAGATGTTGCCGACGGAAATGCCCGCCAAGCGCACTTCCGCGCCGTTGCGCAGTCCTCCCGCGCTGGAAAGGTAAGCCTTGAGAGTGTAATGGCGCGTGAAGAATCCTGCCTGACCACCGATGAAGAAGACCGCAATGGCAAAAAGGATGAGGCTGACGATTACCAAGATACCGACTCGAAGTTGCGCCCACTTGACGCGCTCGCGCTGAGGCATAGTTGGTCTCCTTTACGAAGCTCCGAACTCTATTGTAATTCATCCGCTGGAGGGTGGCGAATGGCGAAGGGCGGAAAGCAATGGCGGTGGGGAGTGGGGAGTGGGGAGTGGGCAGTGAGCTTGAACCCAACCTGCTTAGCACCCTCCGCAAAATTCTTGCTTCGCGCGGCGCGGACAGGTTACGATTTACATTCAGGCGTGAACTAAAGATCCCCAGTCATAGGAGGCTTTGCGGTGTCAGAAATGAGGGCAAGGATGAAAGCGAGTTGGGCGCTGGGCGTATGCCTGCTCGTGATGGTTCCGGTATTTCCCAAGCGCAGCCACAAAGCCCCACCGCCGCCACCCTCCAATTACAAGCCTGTAAACGTCTTCGATCCCGCCCGAGACCCCGCGAAGGACCTCAAGGACGCTATCGCTGAGGCCACGCAAAGCAAGCGACGCATCTTGCTGGAGGTGGGGGGCGACTGGTGCATGTGGGACCAAATCATGGACCGCGTCTTTGAAAATCACCCCAAGCTCCGAGAGTTGCGCGACAGCCATTACGTGAGGGTAAAGATTTATTACGCCAAGGACAACCCCAACACCGAATTTCTATCCCATTATCCCACCATCCCGGATTACCCCCATTTCTTTGTCCTGGATTCAAGTGGCACCCTCTTCCATTCGCAGCGCACGAAGCCGTTCGAACAGAAGAAAAGCTATAATGTCGGCAAGATCACGGCGTTTCTGAAGAAGTGGGAACCCGAGAGCTGGTGGGGTCGAAACCCTGATCCGCCCGAAGTCCTCGGCAAGTCCCAGCACTGAAGATGAATGACCCGAGCGGCAGCTTCCCAGCGCGTTGCTCCTCACCTGTGGTGGAAGGGATCGAGCGCCGCCTGGCGCGCTGGCATGCCACCGTAAAAGGGACGTGGGCACGCTTGGCCTTTCGCGCCCTCCCGCATCTCGCCGGGGTGGCACTGGAAATGGACGCAGCGGCGCTTCACCCGGGTCCCCTTCCGCGGTTTTTCTCGACCACCGTCCGCGAGATTGGTCCCGCCCTGAACGATGATCTGCTGGAACTTTACGGGCGAGCGGGTCAGGCCCTGGAAAATCGTTTCGCTTTTTTTAATTCGCCCCAGGCGTTCGACCGTGAAATCGATTGGGAACCGCCCCAAACGCCGAGCTGGCGGGCGGAACTCCACGCCGGCGATTACATCCTGGATCTCGCCTGCACCTATCGGATTTCCCGCGAAGAGGTGTATGCCCGCCACATACGCTACCTGATGGCCCATTGGATTGTTGCCAACCCGCCGATTAGCGGGACGGGGTGGCTGCCATACGTCCTGGCACGGCGGCTGCGCAACTGGATGCTGTCGTCAGACCTGGCACGAAGTGATTGGGAAAATGACCCGGAGTTTTGGGGAGTCGTCACCAAGAGCCTGACGCTGCAAACGGCGTTCCTGCTGAGCCGGCGGGAAGAATTGCCCTCGCCAGCCGCCCGGCTCGACGCCTCACGCGCCCTGCTATGCGCCAGCCGGTTTTTCCAAGGCAAAGCAAGAGCCGAGCTGCGGAGCAGAGGTCTCGAGTTGCTGGTGCCGAAAGAGGAAGCCCCGAGCGCGGGTCCTTGGCCCAGCCTGCGGTTGGCGAGGGCCCAGGCGCTGATGGAATGGAATCTGTTTTCGGAGTCGAGTGAAGATGCGGATTTCCTGGAAGCCGAGTTGGAGGCGGCGCTCGCACAGCTTGAAGCCGCGCTTCTGCCCAACGGCTCATTGCCGCTGTTTGGACCCGAGGCGCGATTGGCCCAGGATGAGCTCGCGGACCTCGCGGCGCTGGCGGCGGTGCGCTTCCAATCCTCCACCTGGAAATCCCTGGCGGGGAAGTTTGGAATTCTTCCCTACTTGTTGCTGGGTGAGCCTGGAAAAGACCGATACCAGAACCTCCCGGAGACGCCCTGGACGCCGCAAGACAACTTTGACGCGGCGGCGGGAGATCCTCGTCTGGCGGGTCCGGAAAACTCGGCGATGGTCATCACCACACACTTCCCGTCCTCCCGGGACGACCATCAGGACTTCCTGAGCTACGAGCTCGTCATCCAAGGCCATCGCGTGGTCGTGGATTCCGGAGGCTTCGCCCCCGAGGAGACCGCCTACTTCCCCCGCGCCCAGGCCCATAACATCCTGTTAGTCGACGGTTATGCGCCGCGCTGGGGGAACTCCGAGTGTCCCGCAGCTTCCGCCGGGGGATTTCATGATCTCACCCCCGGTTGCGCCCGGCTACAAATGCCCGACCCTGGATTCCGCTTCCTGGGCCTCCATCACGAGCGGGCGTGGTTTCGGTTGGAAAACGGCGCCTGGGCGATTCTCGACCGGCTGGAGGGCGAAGGGAGTCATCGCTCTACCAGTCTTGTCCACTTCTATCCGACCTTGGAGATCGTGAGGGGAGAGGATCGCGCTCTGGTGCACAGCCGCGCCCTTCGCTTCGCGGTCATTCCCTTGGGGGATTCGCAACCCTTGGCATCCGTCTCGCGCGGGGATCATGCGGAATTTCCAGGGTATTATTCGCCGGAGTTCGGGGTCAAATTCCCTGCCTCCGTCCTGGCTTGGCGCTGGGAGCGATGCACATTGCCATGGTTGGGCGGGATGCTGATCTTGAGCGGCTGCGGAGAAGACTTTCGGCGGCAGGAGCTGCAACCCCAAAACCACCTGGTACGGGTCGAATTCTCAGGGAAGGTTTACGATTTGCGGATGCATTAATGATTGGCGGTCGACAAGCGGGTCTGTGATCGACCATCTGCCATGGGCAAGCCTCTGGCTGCCTCAATGGCGCCATAGGAAGGAGAACCAGCTTCGCTTCCCCCCCTCATCCTGAAGTTCGCCCCACTCCGGTTGCGGCGGCAAAGGACGCCCGTTGATGACCGCTTCAGGGTTCTGGCACAGGAGCAGTTCCGCGATTTCCTGGCCCTTGGTCTCGGCTACCTTTTGATAGCAGCGGGAAAGAATCGGCGGGCGCCGCTTTACATCGTGCGCGTCGCTCGCAAAGAAGTGGACCATCCCCTCGTCGAGCAACTGCTCGGCAAACTTGCGCGGCTGCGCGCCAAACCCACCCGTGTACGACTGCGCCGTAACCTGCACCAGGCATCCATTGGCGACCCATTGATGAACCAGCTCCGGCTTGCGCTGAAGGAGGGCGTTACGCTCCGGGTGAGTGATGATCGGGGTGATTCCACCTACCTGGATATCGTAATACACGCGGGTCAGTTGCTCAGGGATGAATTGGTCCGGGAGCTCCACAAGCAGATAAGAGCTTTGATTGATCGTGAACGTCTTCGAGTTCTGCACGCACTGCTGGATATTTTCGTAGGAAAGATGAAAGTCGCAGCCCATGAGGAGGCAAGGTTTCTCACCCACCGCCTCCCGCAGTTGGGCAATCAGTTGCCGGTTGACCTGCGGATCGAAAGTGTAACTGTAGTTGGAATGTGGCGTGGCTACCAGGTGCGTAACCCCGTCGGCAGCCGCCATGCGGCACATCTCGGCCGCCATCTCAAAGGTTCGCGCGCCGTCATCGACTCCGGGCAGGGGATGGCAGTGAATGTCAATCATAAAGGGTCAAAGATGCGGAGGCGGCTGCCACCTCCCCCTCTTTTGAAAAAATATGCCGGGAAATCACAACCAGCCTTTCCATAAACCCATCGACCGCGAGGTAATCGCGTCGGAGCGGGAAGGAAGAGGGCTCGTAAAACCACTTTGCACGACCCCCAGGAGCACATTCTTACGCCCCCGGTTTGGGCTAGCATAATGGCTTAGGATACCATGACCGGCGGCACCTCGGTCAAATCTTTGGTTTGAACGTAGCGCCGCCATCTTGGCGGCTCAATGCCGGCTGGAAGCCGGCGCTACAAATTAGCACCAGAACTTCCGTAGTGGCACTTTTGGGTTTCTTCTAGTGCCCCAGGAAGGGCGAGCCCCCCTACAAGACGCGTTTGGCTGTGGCTTCGCCGCCCTGCACTACATGCTTCCGTAATAGACTTTTTGTTTGATTGGCTTTCAACCATCTGCAGAATTCCGTATTTAAAACTACCAAATATAGAAATTCAGATTACTTTGTGCGCTTAAAAAACTGGCCCGTCTGCACCCCATCGCTAGTAGTCACTGATCCTTAACCATTTAGCCGCACGGAAGGGCTGGATCGAATTCAGCCGCGATTGGAATGCCGCGTGCTCTAGTCAATATCGAGTCGGCGCCGGACAAACCCAGAGGGTAGCCAGTGGCGGCTCGGAGTTTAGACCCAAGACCCGACGCTTGGAGGGGGGAGAGAGCTTCCCCCTCTCTTTGTTTTAGGCCCCCTTACTCTTCCCTTTTTCGTCAGCCCGCTACACTCCATCCGCTATCGCTAGAGATAACGACAGGACTGCCGAATTCACCCCTGTGCTTGCCCTCGACGCCAGCTCCGCGCCTCAGTCGTCGCGAGTACTCAAGCAGATTTCGGGCTTCGGGAGCGTGACCCATTTCTCCCCCTGCGCGGGGATGATCGAGCTCAGCTATGCGGGGAGACAGTGATCAGCGTGGGGGGGGCGCGGCTTCTTCGTGATGTTGGGGAATTGCTGCCTCGCCAGGGGATACGCGGCTGGCGTTCAGACGCAAATCCGGCATGGCGGCAAAAGGCTTCGAGTAGTCGTTACGTGCATTCCAAAAGAGAAATCCCACGCCCCCTTGCTCTCGGGCCACCCGAACCTGAATTCGAATGTAGTCGGGCGAATAACTTTTGGTGTGCCAGCCGAAGGCCTGAAGCCAGGGGCGCAGCACCACTCCGCTGCCCTTGGTCGCCCCTTCAAAGCGCTGCATGGATTCCGAAATGAAATGTTCAGGGGCGTCACCGGGCACGGCGTAACCGTCGAAGCCGAAGAAGTGCGAGGGGTAGATCATGGGCGAAAGCACGTCGCAGTGGCGCGCCAGGCTGGGGATGTCCTGGCCCGTGAGGCGCAAGTCAACCGGTCTCTCCCAGGCCATCACTCCGAAAACGTCGAGAGAGAAAAGCACGCCCAGGGGATGCAGCGTTTCGTAAGCGTGCGCGACGAAGTCGGTGATGACCTTGGTGCGCGGCCAATCGGGATGGTCTTTCTGAAAGGTAAACTGCGCATCCGCCTGGTTGCCCTCGGCGGGAAAACGCACGTAGTCGAATTGAATTTCGTCCGCTCCGGCGGCGGCCGCCATGCGCGCCAAATCCAAATCATATTGCTGCACGGCAGGGTTGGAAGGATCCACCCAGGCCAGCTTGCCTTCTTCCAGCCAGGGCTTACCGGTGGCGCGGGAGTGGATGGCCAGCTCGGAATAGGTTTGGGCCAGGTGATGGTCCCGAAACATCGCGATGCGAGCGATGGCATGCATCCTGAGCGAGTGGATGTAATGGATGAGCTTGGGCAGGCTGCGAATGCTGATTTGGTCGTGGGGCGCATACTGGTGCTCGAAAGCCACGTGGAGTTCGCCGTCGTAGTCCTTAACGTCGAAAACCACGGTATTACCACCCGCTTCCTTCCAGCGCCTCATCAGGTCGAGACCCGAGGAGCTGCCCGCCGTCCACGCGGTCAGGTAAATACCCCGCGCCTGGAAATCCTTGGGGACGGCCACGGGCTTATCGAGGATGGGCTGTAAGGGAATGCCCGGAATCTGAATCTCCGCCCCGGGTTTGAGCGAATGGGCGCCGAGCGCGTTCACCTGCCGGATGGCATTCTCCAGTTCGTTGCGCCGCATGTAGACGCTCTCGGGAAGGTAGCGTGAGGCGATGGACGTCGCGCTCTCATTGCGCTTCACCACGTAGGGAATCTCCTTCGTCCCTTCCGGCGGGACGAAGGGCGCGGAGGGTTGCGCAACCGTGGCGGTCGGCGAAGCCTTTGACCCCAGTGGGGTGGCGCTCGAGGGCCCTACAGACTTCGCCGGCGTGCCCGCCGGACTCGAACTCTGGCCTGCGCCGGGGGCCGCCGCGCCCGGAGTGCCCGCCGCGGGGGCGGCGGCCGGGGCTTCGGCCGGTCGTGCTGCGCGCGTGGCGCCAAGATATATTCCCGCGGCCAGACCTGTGGCCACGAAGGAGGCTAGCAACAGACGAGTGTGTGTACGCTGCATAGACAGAAACCCTGGCCTTTGATAATAACACATCCCGCGGAGGGGTCCGGTGAGAAGGTTGAAACCGTTGGCTCCCTCCTTTTTTTTCAAAGCCTGATTTGGACAAGCCTGCTCAATGACCGCTGAATTTGCCAACGGCGATCGGAGGTCGCCGCTACCGCCAACGGACGCACGATCTCAGGCGGTGGCGATTTGGGCGGCTTCTTCCAGCCCCATTTCGCGGATGGAGATTTCGCGCATTTTGAATTTCTGGGTTTTGCCGTTGATGGTCACGGGGAAGGAATCAACGAATTTGACGTAACGAGGGATTTTGAAGTGGGCGATGCGGCCTTGGCAGAAGGCCCGAATCTCCTCGACGGTGGCGGTGGCTCCCGCCTTGAGTTTGACCCAAGCCATGACCTGCTCGCCGTATTTGCGGTCCGGGATGCCGATCACCTGTACTTCGCTGATGGCAGGATAAGTATACAGAAATTCCTCAATATCGCGTGGATAGATATTCTCGCCGCCGCGGATGATCAGATCCTTGGAGCGGCCGGTAATCTTGCAATAATGGTTCTCGTCCATGGTGGCCAGGTCGCCCGAGCGCAGCCAGCCGTCCGCATCGATGGTTTTTTCGGTGGCCTGGGGGTTCCGGTAATAGCCCTTCATCACTGCGTAGCCGCGCGCGCACAACTCACCCGGCACGCCGTAGGGCACGATCTTGCCGGTTTGGGGGTCGATAATTTTGATTTCGGTGTGCGGCATGGGCCTGCCCACGGTGGTCACGCGCAGTTCCAGGGGATCGTCGGGAGTGGTTTGCGTCACCCCCGGCGAGGTTTCGGTCAGGCCATAGACAATCGTCAGTTCCCGGCAATGCATGTCGCGCACCACGCGCCGCATGATGTCAATCGGGCAGGGCGAGCCCGCCATGATGCCGGTGCGCAGCGAACGCAAGTCAAATTCCCCAAAGCGCGGATGCTCGAGTTCCGCAATGAACATGGTGGGCACACCATGCACGGCGGTACAGCGCTCCCGGGCGATGGCCTGGAGAGTGGCCAAGGCGTCAAAGTATTCAGCGGGAATCACCATGGCCGCGCCGTGGGCCACGCACACCATGTTGCCCAGCACCATGCCGAAACAGTGATAGAAGGGCACGGGAATACACAGCTTGTCCTCACACGTGAAACGCATGCCGTGGCCGATCAGCAGGCCATTGTTCACGATGTTGTGATGGCTCAAAACGGCGCCCTTGGGCGAACCCGTGGTGCCCGAGGTGTACTGAATGTTGATGGCGTCGTCAAAATCCAGGGTGGCGGCGCGCGCCGCCAGGGCGCCGGCGGGAACGCCCTCGCCCATTTCCAGCAGGTCATCCCAAGCCAACATGCTGGCGGGCGCCTGATGGCGCGGTCCGATGAAGATCAGATTTCGCAGGTGCGGGAACCCGGCGGCCGCAAGAGACCCCGGCACGCTGCGGGCGGCCTCCGGGCAGATTTCGAAAAGCGTGGCAGGGTAGTCGCGGTCGCGAAAGCCGCGCGTCACGAGGAGGGTGGAACACGTGGATTGCTTGAGGGCTTGCTCGAACTCGACCGAGCCATAGGCGGGGTTGAGGTTCACCAGCAGCGCGCCGAGCTTCGCCACCGCAAACTGGGTAATCACCCACTCGGCATAATTCGTCGCCCACAACCCCACACGGTCGCCTTTCGAAACGCCCAGACGCAGAAGACCCCTCGCCGCGCACTCGACCTCGCGCCGGAATTCGCGGTACGTGTAGCGGCGGTTTTGATGACAGACGATCAGCGCCGGGCGGTCGGGATAGAGTGCGGCCGTGCGGTCCAGTAATTCCCCCACACACATGCCTGCCAGCGGTGAGCTTCCCAACCCATGGCCGTAACTTAAGTTGCCCACCGCACGCTGCTCATCCATGCATGTCCCCTCGTCCATCGGTCCTCACTCAAAGGTCTCAGCCACGTCGGAGGTAGGCGGAAAGCAGGATCACCACGACTCCCAGGGACAAGGCCACGATGAGCCAGGTCCGCCGCCGGGCGCGCAGACGGTCAAACACTTTCAAGGGGATGGTGAGCGCCAGGATGATGGCGAAAAGCGCGAACGAAAGGGAGACCTTCAGGGCCAGAAACTTCCACGCCTTATCCCAGGGTTCTTCCCAATAGAAGCGCCGGATGTTAAAGAGACCGGAGATCAATAGTAAGAAAATGGCGCTCCAACTTGCCCAGCGAAATCTTCCCGCCACGGCGCGGAAGAGCGCATCACGGTGTTCGACGTCGAGAACCCGCAAGGATGGAATCAGGAAGAGAAGTAAGAAAGCTATTCCTCCGACGCTCACGACGGCGGCCATCACGTGGACCCACTGCATCAACGTCGCCATAAGTTCCATCCAGGATGCGGCTGGATTCTATGCACGATCCTCCCCGGAGAACAAGGTGAAAGTTGCGTACGGTGACTCCCGGCAAACTTTACGCTCACACAGATGTCGAGTTGAACAACCGGCCGCGCCACCCGGTGGTGGTTCAGTTCGATGTCGAGGCGGCATTACGCCGCCAGGGGATTGGGTAAACTTGCCGCTCCCCATCAAACTGCACGACTACCCGCCACCCCCGGCGGATCGAGGGCGGAACAAGCGGTGGTACTAAGAGAATCAAGAGGGCTTCCCGCGAATCTGGTCGATCCGCCCTGCCAGGTCGAAATCCTTCTCCGTCACCCCTCCCGCACTGTGGGTCGAAAGGCTGATGCCCACCACGTTATAATTGATCGTGATGTCCGGGTGGTGGCCGGCCTTTTCTGCCGCCTCGGCGATCTTGTTTACGAACTGGATACCAGGCAGGAAGGATTCAAAGGTGTACTTCTTGTGGAGGGCATTCTCCTGATAGGTCCACCCTTCCATTTTCTTAACCCTCTCGCGAATATCATCTTTGCTCAGCGACGCCACGGTTGCTCCTTTGTACTGGCCAACCTTGACGGCAGCCCCGCCGGGCAACCGCCACCCGCGAATCAGGCGGATGACCGCGGAGTTCTTGCCACCGTCCCGCAAGTCACCACCGACCACATCCATCTACAAGTTGGCAAGTTCGCCCTACACCAAACCAGAACGAGTATAGAAATGCAGCTTGGCCAAGTCAACCGGGCACTTCGCGGCGACCGGGTTTCAGAGGTAAGATGGCAGGTTGAGGCTCGGGCTAAATTCCGGGATGAAAGGCGAAGCAGCGGATATGATTCACGAGATTCTTCCGGTGGGAATGCTGGCGTGCAACTGTTCGATCCTGGGCGACGAAGCCACGGGTGAAGCCATGGTGATCGACCCGGGCGACGAGATCGAGCAAGTCCGCGAGATTCTAGACCGGCACGGTTTGCGAGCGAAGTGTATTGTCGCCACGCACGCTCACATCGATCATGTGGGAGGGATCGAAAAACTCAAGCAGGCCACGGGCGCCGCCGTGTTGATGCACGCGAGCGATTTGCCTCTCTATAAGAACCTGGCCTTGCAAGCGGAGTGGCTGGGTATCGACACGCCCGGCGTGGTAGATGTAGACCAGTTTCTGAAAGAGGGGGAAACGCTGCGATGCGGGGCGCTCGCCCTGGAAGTCCTGCACACCCCGGGGCATTCACCGGGCAGCCTTTCGCTCTATCTGCCGGGAGAGATGGCGCGCCTCTTCAGCGGCGACACATTGTTTCAGGGCAGCATCGGGCGCACGGACCTTTGGGGTGGCTCATTCGACGAAATCCTGCGTTCCATTCGCCACCGCCTCCTTATTTTTCCCGATGAGACTCCGGTTTTCCCCGGGCATGGTTTGCCCACCACCATCGGCGCCGAGCGCGAATCGAACCCCTTCCTTCAACCCGGGTAGGCGGTCCATGGGTTGCCAAGCTGTGCGGCCGAGCCGCAACCAAACATATCGTGTGTGTAGGGCCACCCCTTGGGTTGGCCTACATGACCTGTGCTACTCTCTTAACGGTCTTGACCAAATGCCGCGATTTCTTGAAAATTGATCTTGGGGACTTTCCCAAAAAACTTTGCGGAGCAAAAATTTCGCCGTGATTGAAGAGACCAAACTGCCACCCTCCCCGGAAGCTGCCCGAACCGGGGCGACATCGAAATACGAAGATGACGCCCTTTACCAGGAAGACCGGCTGGTGGCCCGCATCCTCGATCCGGAAATCAACAGGGAAGGCAGGGAGATTCACTTCCGCGAGGTTTACAACAGTGACGACCTGGTGTTGCCCGACGAATGTACGTTCCAAAAATATCGCCTCATGATTCAGCGCATTGCTGACGCCTCGCGCATCGACAAGAATTTCCCGGAAAAAGGCAGGGTGTTGAGGGGGGTCGTTGCGGAAATCCTGGGTTACCGGGAGCAATAAGCCACGCACCCCTGAGAGCGGACGCCCAAGCCGCCTAACGGTGGGCATGCAGCCCAGGATGGGGAGCCTCGATTAGACCTCATGAAAGGGCAAGATCTTCCATCGTCCGGAGGTCGCGCAGACGGAGCATGAGCGGGGAATCCCACCCTCGTCCTCGAGCTTGGCCAGGAGCTTTTCATCCAGCCGGACCTGCACGTGCGTGGAGCAGGTCGGGCACTCCAGTAATACCCGCACGGTGATTTGATCTCCCGGTTCAAGCTTGGGGAGTTTCACACCCCAAATGTTCCTTTTCGGGTCCAGGCTTTCGATACCCCAATAGGTATATTGGCGATTTAAGCCTTCGACTTTGGCCACCACCCGGAAGATCGCCTCCTGGCGCGTCGGTTGGCTGAGGAGGCGGATCTCTTGATCCGGAAGAAGTTGGTGGATCATGCGAATCTTGGCCCCATGCAAATTCACGACGATGGTTACAGAGTCCTCCGTAAAATCCACTCCTCGATAATCAATCGCGAAAACTCGGATGGGAACCGACAGGGCAATTCGGCAACTTCGCCGGGATTGGAAGCCAGGCATAAGCAGCCCTCCAAAGCGACGCAACCGTGGGGACGGGTAAATGTTACCCGAGGGGGCCGAGATTTTCCAGTTGCAGTTTAGTAAACCTGTGGGCGGGTGGATTAATTGGCGGGCAGCCTCGGCCCCGGTTGTTGGGCCTCGAGCAGGCTCAAAGCATCCGAGATTTCGTCCAAGAGAGCACGGGCTCCCACCTCGCCGGCACTCGCTGCCGCCACAATCCCATAAGCACAATTGAGGCAGAGGCAATAACCGCGGCTCTCAACTATCTCTGTGGGGCGGCACATGGCACAGGGCCAGTCGTCACAGGAATGAACCAGTAACCCCCCAGGCGTCATGGCGAAATCCACGGTGAGCCTCCGCTCGCTCAGCGTTAGTGCAAGCAAGCCGCCACTTTTGATTATCGGATATCCGCTGCCAAGCTTAAGCAGGCGAGTCCCCTTACATCATTATTCGGACTGATAGGGACCTTTGGCGGTGGAAAGGCTGACAGGGTGTCGTCTTCGGTAGGCAAGTACGGTGGCCCTACACGAACTTAGGCAGGATTTCTCACCGCAGGCTGGGGAGGGCGGGGCTTTAGTCACGCCCTTCCGGCTGCTCTGTACGAACCGCCATGGAATCCGGCTAGGCAGAAAGCGGCGGGCGCTCGTGGTGCCAGGCAGTTTTTGCCTGGAAGGCACGCCCTACTTCGATGACCGTGGATTCATCAAAAGGTTTGCCCACGATTTGCAAGCCGACCGGCAGGTGGTCGCGACCGAACCCACAAGGAACGGAAAGCGCCGGCAGTCCGGCAAGATTCCCTGCCGCCTCGATATCTCCCCCGCCTTTGAAAACCTCGTTCAGGTCCGCCTCGAGGGGCGGCGCAACGATCAACAGGCTCGGCGCGACCAACACGTCAATGGTGGTAAAGAGTTTCGTGATTTCTTGCTGAATGAGTGAACGGATGCGCTGCGCCTTCAGGTAGTCCGCGGCCAGGAGCGATCGTCCCGCCAAGAGCCCGACCTTCCCTTCTGCATCGATCAGTTCCTCGGTGCGCCCGGTGCGGATCAGATCCTCGAACGCGGCAGCCGCTTCGGCAGAGACGATCGTGCTGGCCACGGAGTCGTAAGGAAAATCCGGCAGCTTCAACTCCCCAACTTTCGCGCCGGCAGCCTTGAACACCTCCAGCGCCTTCTCATAGGCCTGTTCAACTTCCCGCTCGCCATATTCCGCAAAGTTCTCACGGATAAAGCCAATGCGTTTACCCACGAGGCGGGGCGCGGGTGCGTGAAGGGGGATGCGAAACGACTTGCGGGAAGAGGTGGGATCAGCGGGGTCAGCACCGGCGATGGCGGCCAAGACCAGCCCGCAATCTTCCGCCGAGCGGGCCAGCGGGCCGAGCTTGTCCATGCTCCAGGAAACCGCCATGGCTCCCTGCCGGCTGACCAACCCATAGGTTGGCCGAAGACCGCTGACTCCACAAAAACCCGCGGGAGTCACAATCGACCCCCACGTCTCCGATCCCAGGGCAAACGCTGCCAGCCCGGCGGCCACCGCGGCGCCGGAGCCGCTCGAAGAGCCTCCTGCCCAGCGCAAGGGGTTCCAGGGATTCCGCCCCGGCCCGGTCAATGAGGCGCTGGCGGACCGGTAGCCCGCGGCTCCGGCCAACTCCACCATGGCGAGCTTGGCAATCAGAATCGCTCCCGCCTCATGCAAGCGCCGCACCACGGTAGCGTCTTCGGCCGGCGTCTGATCTGCATAAGCCCGGCAGCCCCAAGTGGTTTTGATCCCTTTCGTGGAGAGCAGGTCCTTGACACCGTAAGGAATTCCATGCAGAGGGCCCCGAAAGTGCCCGGCCGCCATTTCCGCCGCAGCCCGCTTGGCCTGCTCGCGGGCCAGGCCTCGGGTGACAGTCACCACCGCGTTGAGCTTAGGTCCATGAAGCTCCAATCGCTCGATATAGGCATCCGTCAGCTCGACCGCCGTGAATTTCCTAGCGCGCAAGGCGCGCCCCAAATCGCTGACCGTAGAATAAAGAATGTCTTCACTCAGCATCGTTCTGTCCCTAAAGCTATCGCGGATGAAACACCATGGCTGGCTCGAGGGTCGCATCGACCCGAAATTCCCTGATTTTATCGAGGGCCTTCTGATCTTCCTGAATCTCCCTCTTCAGATCGGCCAGCTCTTCTGCGCCCAGATGCGCCGCGCTGCCGTCCGTCGCGAGGCGAGCTAATGCGTCGAGATCGGCGCCCGCCGTTTCCGCCGGCGCCGCAACCGATGAAGCGATAGTGGAAGCCGCCACTCCTAACCCCAGAAGCTTTGCAAAGTCGCGCCGCGAAGCCAACTGCCGCTGGCTTTCTTGTGAATTCATACCGATCCCCTGCTTTTGAATGTGCGCCATGATAAAGAAAGGCAGTCAATTCTGCAAGCTGACGGTACTGGTTCTGACTCAAAACGCTTATCCGCAAGCTACACTTCGGAATGCTCTATTCGCTCCCCGCTCTCGGAGCGGCAGCGACTATCTTATCCCTTGTCGTTCTTCACCATTCAGAGTGGCATGATCCTTCGCTTAACCTTCTCTCCGGCTCCTGGCGCACGTCTGTTTCATCAATGTCAACGAATACTGTGGGCTCGACCCCCCGCATCCCTTGGCTCTACAACTTCAAACTCGACTTCCGTTTTCGCTGATGCGGTCTAATCATCTCCCGCCCCGAAATCGCTGATAAGGAGCGAATTATCTTCTTTCCACGGCAAAAACTACTCGTTCCCAATCTTGATGTCAACAGCTTGCCTCGACCCCTCTGATTCCGGTAAGGCATTCGATTGCATGACGTTAGCCGACGGGCAAAGAACGCGAGACAGTTTGGTAATGCTCTTGCCCCCACCATCTTCCAACACTACTTCGGGGCGAGGTGACATGCTACAGGTTAACTTGAAAGTTGAGGATCGCGCAAAACAGCGAAGTCGGGGCGCGGCGGACAAAGCGATAATTCTCTTTGCCCTCACTCTGGTTTTGTTTGCCGGTCTTTTGGCATATCAACCCTTCACCTTTGCTCAACAACTACCCAGTTGGGCATTTGAGACGAAGGCCAGAAGCGGGCACATCCTGGACCATCTGAATGCCGTCATCCAATTCTATCGGGGTTTCATCCAGCCGATTCAGAAAGCTGGGGAGCCGAACGATGTCATCTATCGCGACCAGGCCGTCACGCTCTCCTCGCAGGTGGCTGGGTTCGCCTTTCAATCGGCCAAGGCGGAAGCCGCGCTTATGGCTGAAAATCAAACCCAGCCGGGAGCATCGATAAATTCATCTGCTATGGACCAGCAACACAAGGTGCAGGCCAGGCAGGAAAATGTCGAGAAGCAAATAAGCGATCTGGAGGCCCGGCAAGCGGCTTTGGATAAACAGATTGGTACAGCAAAGCCGCAGAACATTGCAGCATTAGAGACTCAGAAAAAGCAGGTCCAAGGGGCTCTCGATCTGGCGAAGGCCATGAAAGCGGCATTGCAAAAGATGGCCGATATGTCAGATGTGCAAGGCGGTACGGGATTCTCGGCGGACCTCGATCGGCTCCAGCGTTCGGTCCCAGAGCTACAAGGCAATAACAAGACCCCCCCTCCCCAGCTTGTCACGCTGGATTCGGCCCGATCCTCCGGTGTGACCACTCAGGGGACGGTTCTATTTGAGCTGTTGGGGGCACGACATTCTCTCGACATGCTGATCCGCGAGAACGATGATTTGAGCAAACAGGTGCTTGCCCTTCGCGCCCCGATGTCAAATCTTCTTCGAAATCTACTTCAGCAGGGTGAGCAGCTTTCCCAACAAGCCATGGGACCGCTCCCCCCATCCACCACACCAGCAGCCAAGCACAACGAGCCTTCCGCCCCGGCTCCAACGGCCGCCGCTCAACCCAACATCGAGTCCATTACTACCGCCTTCAAGGCGCTATCCGCGGCCGCCGTTCCTTTGAGCCAGGAGATAATGGTCCTCGATCAAAGCCGCGCCAATTTGGCAGCGTGGCAGACTTCGGTGGACCGTGAATACAAGAGTGTTCTCCATTCACTCCTTTTTCGGGTACTGGCGATAGCGATAGCGTTGGCGCTGATTCTTGGCAGTGGAGAAGTCTGGAGCCACGCTACCACCAAATACATCCGGGATATCCGGCGGCGTCATCAATTCATGATTGTGCGGAGGGTCGTCGTCGGGTTTTTGAGTGTCATGGTCATCCTGTTTGGCTTCGTCACCCAATTCAATTCGCTGGCCACCTTTGCGGGTTTCATCACCGCAGGCATCGCCGTCGGCCTTCAGACCGTTCTCCTGTCCGTGGCCGCTTATTTCTTCATCATTGGGAGATACGGAGTCAAGGTTGGGGATCGCATCACGATATCCTCGGTGACCGGGGATGTCATTGACGTGGGCATTGTTCGCTTTTACATGATGGAACTGGCCGGAAGTGGAACGGAACTGAAACCGACGGGACGCGTCGTCGTCTTCTCCAATGCAGTTTTGTTTCAGGCAGGCACACCCCTGTACAAGCAGATGCCGGGTGCAGGGTACGTTTGGCATGAGCTGATTGTGAAGCTCACGGACACCGCCAATTACAAGGTAGTCTGTGAGGCGATCCTGATGAAAATACGCGCTGTCTATGACGGGTACCGCTCGAAAATCGAACAGCAACATCAGGTTGTTCAAAATTGGATGCAGGCTGCGATTGACCCGCCAGTCATCGAATCGCGCTTGCAATTGAACGGAGGCGGGTTTCAACTCTGGGCGCGTTTCCCGGTGCAAATCAAACAAGCTTCTGAGACCGATGAAAAGCTCATCCAAGCGATGCTGGAGTTGATGGCCGAGCGTCCCGAGATCAAGAGTGCGGTGGCCGCGACTCCATTGATCCAGCCGTCGGTCAGGGGTTGAGTTGAATCCGATATGAAAGCGCTTGATATGACGCGCGACGCCCTCCGGCCATTGAGAACGAATCCAGGCTGAAGGGATGTGGCATGAGTGCCTGGAGGCCGAATCCTTTGCGGTCCGAACGCGGCGGAGCTGAATCTTCGGCTTTCGAAGTACCTTCGTCGTGACAGTAATTTCCATCATTAAGTGCCAGCCGCAGCCCAACGAATCACCACCAGCCTATGGCTGGATTCCGGCACCGTGGTACGCCGCGGCCGCCACGATCCAACCGCTTGTCCGGGGGCACGGAGACCAGTTTCGGAGTGCCGGAGCTCGCTCCCGCTTTTTCTATCGCTGACTCGTCAGCGCGGGGTGACACGCCGCGACGAGTCGCGGCGAGGGAAAGCGGCGACGAGTCGCCGCACTCCAAACTTCGGCCGCCACGATCGAACAGCTTGTCCGGGGGCACGGAGACCAATTTCGGAGTGCGGGAGCTCGCTCCCGCTTTTTCTAGCGCTGATGAGTCAGCGCTGGGTGACACGCCGCGACGAGTCGCGGCGAGGGAAAGCGGCGACGAGTCGCCGCACTCCAAACTTCGGCCGCCACGATCGAACAGCTTGTCCGGGCGGACGAAGGCCAATTTCGGA
>Ga0326728_10007248_pt1 | contig 28800 bp, 24 predicted proteins | sample MB3enrmetagenome_FD_207602 | JGI IMG/M metagenome (GOLD analysis project Ga0326728, IMG submission 207602) | Lab enriched peat soil microbial communities from McLean, Ithaca, NY, United States - MB31MN | ecosystem: Environmental > Terrestrial > Soil > Wetlands > Peat | place: USA: New York... | reverse complement strand
AGCCTCAATGCCGGGCTGGGAGAAGATTACCTTTGTCGCCCGGTAGACCTTTGAGGCAGGGGGGTTGCCGCTCGTATCCGCGTAGTTGGCGATCTTGAGCCCCTGGCGCATGATAGCATCGACGCCGAGGATGGCGCCTCCTCCACCCAGGCCGTGGTAGCCCACATAGCCGGGTCCCTTGATCTCGGCGACCATCTGGGCGATATAAGCAGTACCACGCAAGTCCCCCTCCTCAATACCCCAGGCAATCTTGTCGAGCTCCGTGGGGAGTGTGGGCGCCTCGCGGGCCACCTCGATGTCGAACTGAGGATGGCGGAAGACGGACGAGTCGTCGATGGCCATGCGGCAGTCGGCGGCGATGATCTTGCCGTCCCTGGTGAGCACCAGGGGGTTGATCTCGGCGATCCTGCAATGGTAGTTCACGAAGGTCCGGTACAGGCCCATGATGGCCTGGCCGATCGCAGGCAGGAACTTTGTGGGCACATTGAGCTGCACCGCGAGGTTATACGCATCGTAGAGACGGAATCCTCGAAGGACGTCAACCTTAATCTGGGCGATCTTGTCCTGCGGCACCGCCTCGATGTCCATGCCCCCCTCGGTGCTGAACATGATGACCGGACACCGGGCATCCCTCCCGGGGTCGATGATGATACCCACGTAATACTCCGTCTCGATGGCGAGCTTCTCTTCCACGAGGACCCTTTCTACCTTCCATGACTTCAGCTCGGAGCCAAGAAGGCTTCTCGCAACCGCCTCCGCATCGTGAGCGTTGTCTGCGAACTTGATGCCCCCTGCCTTGCCCCTGCCGCCGGCCCATATCTGGGCTTTGATTGCCACGGGCTTACCGATTTTTTCGGCTATCCGGGCGGCCTCCTCGGGGGACGTCGCGACCTCGCCTTTCGGGATGGCCACCTTGGCCTCACTGAGTATCTGTTTTCCCTGAAATTCGTACAATCGAGCCATTGTCACCTCCTAAAGCGGTCTCACACATCTCCTTCAAAACAAGGGCCAACCAATGCGGCTCTTCGAATCTCGACAGGTCGCGGTAATCTCGAAGCGCACATCCTTATCTTATGTTATTATATAACTATACCAACATTTTTCGGTCGGCTGTCAAGTGCTATTTTTATTCTATATTTATTGCAGACTTTTTTATATTTGACATAAATTTGTTATGTTGTTATATAATTTACCCGGGCACCCATTATGTTTAAGCAAATCAAGATACGCCACGTCGCGGAGGAGGTTTTCGACCAGATCAAAGCCGCGATCGAGACGGGAAAACTGAAACCGGGTGAAAAGCTGCCCGCTGAAAGGGAATTGATGAACCAGCTCGGGGTGAGCCGCGTACCCATCCGCGAGGCCCTCAAGCTCTTGGCAAATATGGGCTTCATCGAAACGAGGCAGGGGGGCGGCAGCTATGTGCGCTCGCTGCTGTGCGACCGGCTGCTCGACCCTTTGGGCGCTGTTATCGGGGACAGCGCAGAGAAGCTCTTCGAACTGGTCGAGGTGCGAAAGGAAATCGAAACCTGGTCTGCCTGCTATGCCGCAAAGGAGGCAACCCCCGAGGACGTGACGACCCTCGGGCGCATGCTCGAAGAAATGAAGATGTACCTCGAGACGTCGGGGAAGGTTCCCGTCGATCTCGACATAGACTTTCACCTCGCCATTTCCCAGTCCTGCTCCAACACTATACGGGCACACCTGTTTCACACCATTCAAACCATCTTTTCCGACTATTTCAGGCTTACCATAGAGACCATCTGCGCCCATGCTGAAGACCAGCGCCTCCTTTACGACCAGCACGCGCAGATATTCGACGCCATCAGACGTCGCGATTCCAAAGGCGCCAGGGAGGCGATAACGAGGCACCTTACCTTCGTGGCCGAGGAGCTGAGAAAGCAGATGCCCGAGGTAAGGGAGCCCGGCGCGCACTTGTCAAACATGAAGCGTTGAGCTATAGTAGTTGGTCTTGCGGTGCTCTTTGAGCAACACGTCCGATGGAGTGGTGCACCGTCGGCTCGTCCGAGGTATTTTTTACGGGAGGCATGGTGCAGGAGAAGGATATGGTTGAAGTCAGGTGGCACGGCCGCGGCGGCCAGGGGGCTGTGACCTCTGCCGAGCTTCTGGCTCGGGCCGCGATTGCGGAAGGCAAATATGCGCAGGCATTCCCAAGCTTCGGTCCGGAAAGAAGAGGCGCGCCTGTCCTGGCCTTCGTCAGGGTGGATAAAAGCAAGCCTATCCGGATACGCGCCGAGGTGAGGGAACCGGATATAGTCGTGGTGCTTGACCCCGGCCTCTTGACCGTTGTCAATGTGCTGTCGGGGCTGAAACCGGGCGGCGTTGTCATTATCAATTCGAAAAAGCCCGCGCGGCAGCTCCGGGATGAGCTGGGTTTCACCGGCCCTCTTGCGACTGTAGACGCCACACGCATCGCCCGGGATATTCTGGGCGTGCCGATTACCAACACGACTATGGTCGGAGCGGTAATTCGCGTCAGCGGCATCGTCCGGCTCGAATCCGTCATACCGCCTCTCGAGGACCGCTTCGGCAGGCTGGCCGTCAAGAATATCGATGCCATGAAGCGGGCATATGCGGAAACGGTTATTGAGGAGTCGCCGAATGGCCAAGAATGAAAATAAACTTACCTGGAAAGATATCGAAGTCGGCGGCATTGCCACGGAGCCGGGCAGCGCGCGAAGATATAAGACCGGCGACTGGCGGTCGCAGCACCCCACCTATAACCATGCCCGGTGTCTCAAATGCGGCCTGTGTCACGTCTACTGTCCCGAGGGCTGTATTTTCGAGAACGCCGAAGGCAAATTCGAAGCCTCTCTTTTCCATTGCAAGGGTTGCGGCATCTGCGCCAGGGAGTGCCCGACAAGGGTAATTACCATGGTCGAGGAGGAGTAATGGCCAGCGAAACCAGAGTGGGCATGGAGGTCTCTTTGGCCGTCGGCGAGATAGTCCGCATGGTCAATACCGATGTCATCGCCGCCTACCCCATCACCCCCCAGACCCACATCGTCGAGCACCTGGCGGAATTGGTGGCCGACGGCAAACTTGACGCGGATTTTATCACGATCGAATCGGAACACTCGGCCCTGAGCGCCTGTCTCGGCTCGGCCGCAGTGGGCGCGCGCACCTTTACGGCAACGGCAGGTCAGGGTCTGGAGTTGATGCACGAGGTGCTTTTTGTCGCGTCTTCGATGCGCCTGCCGATAGTCATGACCGTGGCCAACCGTGCCCTGTCTTCCCCTTTGAACGTCTGGGGCGATCACTCGGACGTGATGGCGGCCCGCGATACCGGCTGGATACAGATTTTCACGGAGAACGGGCAGGAAGTGGTCGATACCACATTGTGCGCGTTCCGTATAGCGGAGGACCGGAGGGTGCTGCTGCCGGTGATGGTAAATATAGACGGCTTCCACCTCTCCCACATGATCGAGCCGATGCTCTTACCCAGCCAGGAGGATGTCGACGCCTTCCTTCCGCCGAACCGCTACCCCTTCCCTCTGGACCCCAACAAACCAGTGGCTATGGGTGACTTCGCGCCGCCCATTATCTACACCGAGGCCAAGTGGTCCCAGCAGATCAACATCGAGGACTCGACACCGGTCATCCTGGAGATTTGGGACCATTTCGCCGGACGTTTCGGCCGCAGGTACCGCCCGGTGGAGAGTTATCGCGCCGAAGGCGCAAAAACCCTGCTCCTGACTATGGGCAGCTTCAGCGAGACGGCCATGACAGCAGTAGACAAGATGGCTGACGTTGGCATAGATATCGGCCTTGTCCGCATCCGCCTGTGGCGGCCCTTCCCCTTTGCGGAGTTCCGCCGGGCGGTGAAAGATGCCGACACCCTCATCGTGCTTGACAGGGCGATCTCGTTCGGACTCGGCGGGCCGGTTGCCTCCGAGGCACGCTCGGCGCTCTATCCGATGAAAAAAAAGCCGAAGGTGGTCAGCTTTATCGGCGGCCTGGGAGGCCGGGATATCACGGTCGCCGGTTTCGAGGAGATTGTGAAGCGGGGCAAAGAGATCGCCGCCAACGGCAGTCCCCGTGAATTTGAGATATTCGGGGTAAGAGAATAATGGATAAGCAGTCGGTCTTCATTCCCAAGCTCATCGGCAAGAAAGAGCCTTTTGCTCCGGGACACCGGGCTTGTATCGGCTGCGGCGAAGCCCTCGCCGTGCGCCAGATATGCAGGGAGCTGGGTGATGATGTTATCGTCGTCAACGCGACCGGATGCATGGAGATCATCGCGTCACAGATGCCGAACACGTCATGGACCGTGCCATGGATGCACACCCTTTTCGAGAATACCGCAGCGGTCGCCTCTGGCGTCGCAGCCGGTCTTAAGGCCATGAGGAGAAAAGGGAGGGGACCGTCCCAGTATGTCAAGGTGGTGGGTATGGGCGGCGACGGCGCCACGAGCGACATCGGCTTCGGGGCCCTGTCCGGGGCGTTGCAGCGCGGCCACGATTTCCTTTATATCTGCCTCGACAACGAGGCATACATGAACACCGGCATCCAGCAGTCTTCCGCCACGCCCTTCGGCGCCTCCACCACGACCGGGCCTGCCGGCGAAAAAAGCATCGGCCAGGTTTCATGGAAAAAGAACCTGCCGGCCATAGTAGCGGCCCACGATATCCCCTATGTCGCCACGGCCTGTCCCAGTTATTTCCATGACCTGATAGCCAAGGTGCGGAAGGCCATGGCGGTCAGGGGTCCCGCCTACATCCAGGTGCTCTCGGTCTGCCCCACCGGCTGGCGCTGCCCCTCGAACCAGGCCATACGTTTGGGACGCATGGCAGTCGAGACCGGCATGTTCCCGCTCTATGAAGTCATCAACGGAGCTTATACGCTCAATCTCGATTTGCCCAAGCTCCGCCCGGTCCGGGACTACCTTAAAGCCCAGGGACGTTTCCGCCACCTGCGCGATAAGGAGATTGACTATATCCAGACCAGGGTGGAAAACGAGTATGCCAAGCTCAAAAAGCTGTCCCGGATCAGCGAGGCGCCGGAACGGATGCGGCCGGTCGAGATATGCGTCGCGGAGACTCAAGGTGAATTGACAGCCGACGTCACCGCGCTGCAGGAAACGGTGGATGGGATCCTCACACGGTATCAGAACGACCAGGCACTGCTTATCTCCATCCTTCAGGATATTCAGACCGTGTACAATTATCTGCCCAGAGAAAGCATGGAGCAGGTCAGCCGCGGACTGAAGATCCCCCTGAGCCAGGTCTACAGCGTGGCGACTTTCTTCAAGGCATTCAGTCTCAAACCGAGGGGGAGGAACCTCATTCATGTCTGCCTCGGCACGGCCTGCCACGTGCGCGGCGCAGAGCGGCTACGCGACAAAATCCAGCGCGTCCTGAATATAGAGCCCGGCGGGACGACGCCTGATTTCAAATTTACCCTGGAAACGGTAAACTGTGTGGGTGCCTGCGCCCTGGGTCCCATTGTGATGATCAATGGCAAGTACCACGGGCAGATGACCGCTCACAAGGTGGATGCATTGCTCAAGAGCTGCACTTAGTCCGCGGCTCACAAGATTATGGGTAAGCATGGAGTAACCGGTGGCGAAGATAAAAACGGCACATGAACTGGAGACTTTACGGCAATCTCTCACACGGGGGAGAAAACCGGACGGGGCCCTCATCACGGTCTGCAGCGGCTCGGGATGTCACGCGTATGGGTGTGACCAGGTCACGGCCGCATTCAAAGAGGAGCTGAAAAAGCATGAACTGCAGGCCCGGGTGGAGGTAAAGGCCACCGGGTGCCACGGCTTCTGCGAGCGGGGCCCTTTGGTCGTGCTCAAGCCGAAGAATATCCTCTACCAGCGAGTCCAGGTTGAGGACGTGCCCGAAATAGTCGCGTTGTCCGTCGCAAAGGACGGCATCATCGAGCGGCTGTTGTACGAAGAGCCGAAGACGGGCAGAAAGATCACCGCCGAAGACGACGTCCCCTTCTACCGGAAGCAGCAGCGCCTGATCCTCGGCAGCAACGCCTTGCTCGACCCCGCCTCTATTGAGGACTACATAGCGCTGGGCGGCTACTCAGCGCTGGCCCGGGCGCTGACTATGGCTCCGGAGACGGTGATCGAAGAAGTCGCGCGTTCCGGCCTCCGCGGCCGAGGCGGCGCAGGCTTCCCGACGGGGGCCAAATGGGAGAGCACCCGCCACGCGCCGGGCGCTGCCAAATATGTGATCTGCAACGCCGACGAGGGTGACCCCGGCGCATACATGGACCGAAGCCTGATGGAAGGCAACCCCCACAGTGTCCTGGAGGGTATGATTATCGGGGCCTACGCCATCGGCGCTCATGAGGCTTTTGTCTACATCCGCAACGAATACCCCCTCGCCGTCAAAAATACGGAGCTGGCCCTCCGACAGGCGGGGGACTACGGCCTGCTGGGCGAAAACATCCTCGGTTCCGGCTTCGATCTGTCGTTGAGGATAAACCGCGGCGGCGGCGCCTTTGTCTGCGGCGAATCTACCGCCCTCATGGCATCGCTCGAAGGCAAGGTCGGCGAGCCACGGGCCAAATATGTCCATACCTCGGAGAAAGGCCTGTGGGATCAGCCGACCAACCTGAACAACGTCGAGACCTGGGCCAACGTGCCCCTCATCATTAACCGTGGCGCCGAATGGTACCGCACGATAGGTACGGCGGGCAGCAAAGGCACGAAGATCTTCTCCCTGGTGGGCAAAATCAACAACACCGGGCTGGTCGAGGTGCCCATGGGCATCTCACTGCGCACTATCGTCGAAGAGATCGGGGGTGGTATCCCCAAGGGCAAAAAGTTCAAGGCAGTGCAGACCGGCGGTCCTTCCGGCGGCTGCCTGCCGGAGAGCATGCTCGACCTGCCCGTCGACTTCGATGAGCTGACCCGCGCCGGCTCCATGATGGGTTCCGGAGCCATGATTGTCATGGATGAGGATACGTGCATGGTCGATATCGCTCGCTACTTCGTCCACTTCCTCGAGAGCGAGTCATGCGGCAAATGCGTGCCCTGCCGGGAAGGTCTGAAGCGCATGGGGGAGATCCTTGACGATATTGTGAGCGGCCGGGGCAGCGATCAGGACACCGAGTTGCTGGAGCGGCTCGCCGTCACTCTGTCCGATGGCGCGCTGTGCGCCCTGGGGACCACGGCGGCCAACCCGGTCATGAGCGCTTTGCGATACTTCCGGCACGAGTTTGACGCCCACATCAAGAATAAAGAATGTCCGGCCCATGTGTGCAAGGGTCTCATCAGCTTTCGCGTTGACAAGAAGAAGTGCAACGGGTGCGGCTTGTGCGTTAAGGCGTGTCCGTCGAAGGCCATTACCCTGGTAGCCAAAAAGCAACCGGTGGTTCTCGATCAGACGAAGTGCATCAAATGCGGAGGCTGTTTTGACGCGTGCCGGAGGGACGCAATAATAGTGGAGTAAAGGTACGATAATGGTTAACCTGACGATTGACGGACGAAAATTAGAGGCGGAAGCCGGACGGACGGTGCTTCAAGCGGCCCGGGATAACAAGATCATTATACCGACCCTGTGCTACCACGAGGGCTTGCCCGCTTACGGGGCCTGCCGTCTCTGCATGGTGTCGATCGAGCGGCACGGACGGGAGAGGCTCGTCGTTTCCTGTCTCTACCCGGTGGAGGAAGGGTTGGACGTCAAGACCAGCACGCCCCGGGTGGACAGCGTGCGCAGGATGGTCCTCGACCTTCTCCTGGCCCGGTGTCCGGACTCCGACGTGATCAAGGACCTGGCCGCACAGTACGGCGTGGAAAAGAGCAGCTTCAGACCGGAGTCGGGGAACAATAAGTGCATCCTATGCGCGCTGTGCACGCGGGTTTGCCAGGATACCGTGGGGGCCTCAGCCATTAGCCTTGTCAACCGTGGCGTCGAGCGCAAGGTGGCGACACCCTTCGAGACGTTCTCAGAGTCCTGCATCGCGTGCGGCTCGTGCGCTTTTGTGTGTCCCACCGGGGCCATCACCGTGAGGGACGAGGGCGACACACGGGTCATCACCATGCCCCACGTCACGATGGAGTTCAAACTGAAGCAGTGTCTAACTTGCGGCCGGTACTGGGCCCCCGAGAGACAACTCGCGTTTATGTGCAGGCAGGCGGGGTTGGCCGAAGACTTCTACGACAAGTGTCCTGACTGTCGCGATTAGGATCGGCGTTTTCCCAAAAACGCCGCTCGCGCCATCACTTCTTTGGCATAAACTGCCTAGTTCCTGCCCCGGAACGTCTCCATCAGCCCGACTTTCCATTGATTGTGTTCTTTGAGCATCTTCAGCCTCGCGGGATGCTCGGCCTTCCTGTAGAGCAGGCATATCTCCGCTTTATCTTTCTTGATGAAGCCTATTTCCCACGTACTTTGTTCAAGTACATACTCGACGTGAAAAGTATCCAGGTACGCGTTCCAGTAAGATCGGGCAACAGGGCCGCCCACGGTGAAGTCTTGCTCGACGAGGGCGACGGAATAGCCCGTCTCATCTACTTTCTCCATTGCTTTGTAAACCTGTTCGGCGATGATCTTATGAGATTTATCCGTCAGCCTCATCCAGATCTCGGGATAATTCTTGAGTTTCATCGCCTTAAACAGGGATTCCGCAGAATCAAGGAGCTCAGCCGTTTCGTCCTGCACCGCCTTCACTGCAGGCAACAGGAACAACCCCAGGAGTAGCGCCAGCACGAAAACACCGGCCGTCCTGACCCTGCAGCGCTGCCTCGTCTGTGTGGCCCTGTCCATGTTCGCTAATCCGTGATTGATGGCACCTCGTTCCTTCATGCTCACCAGTCTACCATGCCCCCCTCTTTTTGCAGAAATACCTTCGTGTCCCTGCCTATCACATCGAAGAGGTTCTGGAAGCGGTCGATATCCTGCGCCACGTCCCTTGTCCACGGCGACAGAGCGTAGTTGTAAGCAGACCTGGAATCTGTTCCTTCGAACAGCCGGATGGGGATCGATATACCAATGCCTTTGTCATGGTAGCCGCGGTTGCTCGGGTCATGGAATACCGCAGTATCCGTGATGCTGTACCAGGCAAACAGCGTCACGCCCTTGATGTATTTTATCAGCGTTACCCGGGTGCCCAAGTCGCCCCCCAGGAACCTGCCTGTCTTTAGATCAACGGCCATCTCTTTCTCCGGTATATTCAGGCGGGTATTGAAAAACTCGACGTCGTAATACTTCTTCACGTCATATGCCTTCAACGCAAACACGGTGCCCGGGTCTCTTTTTTTTACGACCGACGCTTCAAGGCCCACAAGGACTCTGCCGTTGGCCAGCGGCATGGCAACCTCAGAGTCTATCCCTGCATACTCGATCTCCAAAAGCCCCGCCGCAAATCTGGCATAGGCATTTCCTGTCGGCTTGTAGATCTGGTCGAGCATCAGCCTGTCCAGGCCCACGTCTCGCCGCTTGTAAGCAAAAATATCGCTTCTCACCGCCTCGGATGGGGGGGTGTTCGAGGTGGATATATCATTCAACGGGTATGCCCCGAGGCTGCCTATCAGGGAAGCGCCCTGCCAGGGATGATAGGCGAGCCAGCCTTCCAGGCCCAGCCTGTACTTGAAGAACCCCGAAGGGTCGTTCAGGAGCGTCTCGAATGAGGGCTTCCAGCCCGGCGTGAGCAGTCTTTTCCCTTTCGTGGCAATGTCCGGCGCCTTGTCGATATCCGTAGTGATTTTCGAAAGGCGGAAGAACTCGCCGCACGTCAATCGGCCGGCGTAGAGGTCCCGCATGTCTGCCGTCGTGGTCTCCACCTGAAAGATCGGCAGGCCCGTGTGGGTCAGCGTTATTCGAACCTGTTCGGTGGAAGGCGTCATTAAGGGCAAGATCGTCTTCATGATTATGCCCACCGCCTTCATGGAATAGAAGTATTTGTCATTCTGCGCCCTGATCGTGAGCGTTCCCCCCGCCTCGTCGATGCCTATGTCGCTGAAGCCCTGCTCCCTGAGGCCGCCATTCTCTCTTCTGGATTCAACGCGCTTGCCTGCGGTTTTTCCTTATAGGGCTTGTTGTAGATGGGGATGAGCGGCTGCCCGATGTCGAAGAGCATCGAGAGGTTGAGCCCTATCTCGTTGCCCCGCTGGAAGGTCAAGTCGACTTCGGTCCACGCGAGCGGCCTCCAGCGAAGACCGAAATTGTAGTGCAGGGGAACGGGCCGCGTAAAATACTTTGGCTGGGCAGGGTCCGGCGTCTGCAGGTTATACTTGATGGGATTGTACTCCATCATGAGGGAGTATTTCTCGGACGGGGAAAACTGAATGCCCCAGAACGGCTGGGCGTCCCTCGCCCATTCCCGTGGATGATTGAGTATCTCCGCGCCGAACGTGTCGGTAGGGCTTGTGACGGGGGGACTTTTTCCGAAACGGCCGTTCCCGAAGCCCAGGGTGAAATCGAAAGGATAAATCTGCTTGCTTGCCACGAGATACTGGCCGGTGTAGAGGCGGTTTCCGGTGGGGTCCCTGATTCCCAGTGCAAGGGCAGGCACGTACATGTCCTCGGACAAAAACTTGTACTTCAGGTCGATGGACTTATCCTTGTAATCCCCATAGCTCGACCCGAGACCTGATTTCACCCCTATGATTTCCGTCACCTTTCCATCGATTTCTAGCCCCTTGAAAAGGCCCATTGCCCCGTAGTAATACCGGTAGGGATATACCTGGCCGGCGCCAATGCGAAAGGTGTCTTCTTTCATCACCCTCGCCGTCGGCGTCTCCATAAGTCCCGTTGCGCCCCAATTGGAAGGGCCGATGAAAGGCTCATCGCCGCCGAAAACCGCAGTGATGAGCGAGAAATATAGAATGAGGAGGAGGAAGAAAGCGAGAAAAAGAATTGCAGACCGATGTTTTAGCTTGCGGATTAAACGGGGCAAGAAGAAAAGAGCAGAGCAGGCGCGCTCGCGGCAGAGATCACACAGCAAATTCGATATTCCTTATCCTTGCCGCCGCGTTACTTTCTCTGTATCCGGCACTTCCAAAGGCAGCGTCAGTTTCAAAGGGTGAACGCTGCCATCCTCAGTTGTTCCAGACGTTTTCTGCGCTCCGGGTCCTGTCTCGATCTCTCGATGAACTCAAGAAAGAAGGCCCCGAAGATCGAGATGAAGAAGCCCACGACGAAGGCGATCATTACCATCCGCGCCCGCTTAGGCTTGAATTTCTTTTCAGGCTGTACCGCCTGCTCTATTACCTGGATGACTGCAGCGTCTCTCGCCTCGTCCAGCTTGGCCACTTCAAACTGCTTCAACAGGATCTCGTAGAGGGCCTCGCTGAACTTAAGCTCCCGCATGCGCCTCAGATAATCGGTGCCCACCTGGGGTATGCGGCTCGTCGGCATGAGCGCATCGGGATTGTGTCCACCCTTCGCCTCAAGCCGGCCCATCTGCTCCTTCAGGCCGCGAATTTCTTCCTCCAGCCTCTGAACGTCGGGGTTATTTGCCGTGGCATACGTCTTCATCACCTTGAGCTGGACCTCTTTCGCCGCCATCTGCGCCCGCACCTGAGCGAGGCTCTGTATCACCACCCTTGCCTGGTCATCCATCTTGATGGCACCCGTCTTTTCCTGGAACCCCTTTAACGATTCTTCAGCCTGCAAAAGCGATTGTTTCACGTCTTTCAACTGCTCTTCATAAAAAAGTCTCCGTTGGCCCGCTTCCGTCACGGCAAGCCGTCTGTTCAGGTTTTTCAGTTCGTCCACGAAGGCATTCGCAAGCGCCGCCGCTCGTAGAGGGTCCTTATCCTCTACTGCGATCGTGATGATGCCGCTTTTTTTGTCGTCAAAAGCATTCAGTTGTGTGAGGAGGCACTTTCTCGCATCCTCCCTGTATTTTGTCTTGTGCAGTTGCATGAGCTTGAATCTGTCCACGATTGCGTCGAGCACAGGCCTGCTCTTCAGCAATCCCACATAGAGATCGCCCGGGGTTTTGATGCCTGCCATGGTCCCTACACTGACCCCGACCATACCGCTCAGCCCCCCCAGCACTTGCGAGGAGAGGCTTTGCGTGTGCTGGGGGGGCATGATCTTGCATTCCGCCCTGTACGTCTTGGGTATGACCAGGCTTACCATGACGGTAAGCAGGGTTATACCGGCGGTCACGGTGGCGATGAATTTCTTCCTCTTCAATAGAACGAGGATATAATCGAGAAGATCGATCTCGCCGTCTTCCTGTTCCGATCGCTTCAGATCATCCATATCTGCTCTCCTACCCGATTTCTGCCCGTGCTTTCCGAACCCCGCTACTTTTGTATCAGGTATAGTATTCCCACCGCTGTCGCAAGCTGCGCAAAGATCTGCGTGATGTCCTTGATCTCACGAAGCCACGCGATCCGCTCCAGCTTTTCGGGCACTACTATCGTATCTCCCGCCTCCAGTTGCTTCACCTCTCCTTCGAAGCCCGTCAGCTCCCACCGGTCGTTCGAGCCTCTCCAATTAATAAGCCCGGTTGGGAGTTTCCTCGCGCTCCCGTCGACCTTGAGCACGTACATGTGCTTCGTATCCGCATACCTCGAATATCCTCCCGCCATCCGGATGTAGTCCTTTGCGGGGGTCTTTTCGGTGTAGATGACGCTTGCATTCGACATCACCGCTCCGACGACATTGACTACCTTGTTGTTCATCGGTATGAAGAGGGCATCATTGTTTTCCAGCTCAATGTCATAGCTGCTCCCTTTCAGCAGCCTGAGATGGGCGAGCCTTATGGTAAGCCTGCCGGTCGCCCTGGCCTTCTTAAGAGACTCAATGAATGCCTGTTTCTGTTGCAACTCAATTTTCCTTGCCTCAACGGTTTCAGGGGATGTGGACGTGACGGTGGAGCTTTCCACCAGAAGCTCCCTCTCCATTCTGGCGACGATCTCTTCCAGGTTCCGCTGCTGAAGCTTTCGCACCCGCTCTCTTGTGAAAACGGCCCCCCTGGGGTATGCGTACTCCGTATAACCCCCGGCCCTCTCTATCAAAGACGAGAGCGGCTCGCCTTTCCTGATCGTATAGACGCCTGGGTACCGCACCTCGCCGGAGACCGTCACGGTGCGGTATAACTGCCAGTCCGGCACAGCGCGCACGAACATGTAGTCGTTCATCTGGAGGGCCACGTTCTCCCGGGGGTCGCCCGCCAGCGCCTTCGCAAGGTTGACCGTGAACCTTTCTGTTACAGGGCCCGATTGCGTTACTTTCACCCTCGTGACCTCGGCATCCTGCGAGGCATAGTAGAGAAGACCGCCCGCTTTCGTTATTACGTCTCTCATCGTGGTCACACCCGGCACAATACCTAATTCCCCGGGGCTGGCAACAGCTCCGGTTATCCTCACAACATCATACCGTTCCGCAACGCTAAAAACAGTCACTATGTCCCAGTCTTTCAGACCGAGATTTTTTTCTTTGTTTTTTTCGATGTCCACAAGGTTGCTTTCAAAAATCGACCTGAATTCGTGTCCTTCAGTTCTTTTGATTTGCACCCTTCCTTTAAATGCAAGACCGGACAGTCCTCCCGCCGTCTGGATAAGTTCGGCGAGCGCTGTCTCGTTCTTCAGCTCATAGATGGCAGGGTTCTTAACATCCCCAAGCATGGCGGCCAGAGGTCCGATAGGCGGTATGAATATCACGTCTTCCGGCATGAGTTTCGCGTCCTTCGTCTTATCGCCCTTAAGAAGCAGATCATACATATCGAAGTGAACCAGCGTCTTTCCGTTTCTTTTTAATTGGATGTCGCGCATGGTTCCTATCTTGCTCGGTCCGCCCGCTTCTATCAGCGCGTTCACCAGAGTAGCGAGGGATGAAATTGTATAAGATCCAGGACAGTTTGCGTTTCCAACCACATAAATTCCGATGCTTCTGAGAGACCCCAGACTCACGTTCATCTCGAAGCCGGTGAAATATTTCGAAAACTCTCTATTGAGAAGCTCTTTCAGTTCCTGGAATGTAAGACCGGTGACTCCGAGAACACCGATCTTTGGCACAGTTATGTTGCCATTCCTGTCGACACGAACTACCCATTGACCGTCAAACTTTCCCCAGACAGCTATTCTGATCTCATCGTCCGGGCCGAGGATGTAGTCCGGGCCAACAGACACTTGCTCTACCGGAGCAAACGTGGAAGGCGGCTGGCTGAAAAGATCGTAACCGAACTGGCGTACAAGCATCCCTTTAGCCCGTGCTTCTTCGAATGTCATCGGCTGCCCAGCAATTGCGTCTTGTGTCGTGCCAATCCCTTTAGCCCGTGCTTCTTCCAATGTGATCGGCTGCCCGGCAATTGCGCCTTGTGTCGTGCCGGCCTCCCTTTCCCTCGATTCGATTGTTTTGCTAAAAACGTATTTTTCGAAGGCAGAGACCGTCTCAGCCACAGTTTCTTTCGCGACCGATATGAAACCGGGCTTTGAGGACAATGTCTGCTGGTTTTGCGGCAGCATTATCTGCCTTCCCGTCAGGTACTGTGTAGGCCCCATTGGTTGAAACGGGACGGCGCCCTGGCCAGCCGGTTGTTGCGCTTGCTGACCCTGATACGGGTTTTGCACCTGCGGTCCCACCGGGATTATGTCGAACTGCTGTGCCTGAGCGATGGAGAAGCTCACAAGAGTAAAGACCAGAATTCCCCAATTGCATCCTTTAATCATCCATTCACCTCTTTCTCTTTATCTGAATAACCACCGCCCTTCCAATAACTCCCGTTCATGTAACGGCCTCACAGCCACGCGTCATCCGAAGGTTTATTACCGGCGCGCCTGTCCCCGGCATACTCAATGCGCCTTCGCCCCCGTCTTTGGTCTAATAGGCATTTTTGTCCGTAAATCCTTTCGCCACCGTCTTGAATATTATTTTCATATCGAGCCAAAGAGACCAATACCTTATATAGTCCAGATCGAACTGCACCCTCCGGGCCATCTTTGCGATCGTATCGGTTTCACCGCGCAGGCCGTTTACCTGCGCCCACCCGGTGATTCCCGGCTTCACTTTGTGCCGCAGCATATAGCCTGGGATAATACGCCGATAATATTCATTGTGGGCTATCGCGTGCGGCCGGGGCCCGACTACGGACATCGACCCCTGCAGTACATTGATGAACTGGGGAAGCTCGTCCAGGGAGGTTTTTCGGACGTATTTCCTCGGTACCGCCTTTATTCTTGCATTGTTCCTCATTGAAGGGTTCTGCAAAATGACTGTAAACTCTTTCAGTATCTTCCGTATATCCTCAATGTTGTACGTGTGTCCGTTTCCGGCGACATAGATCTTCTCATGTTTGCTCGTGTAGATACCCTCCTCTGCAGTCAGTATCCCTTCGAATAATTTTTCTCCCGGCCTCAATCCCGTAATCTGTATGCCACTATCCCGATAAGGCTCCAGGCCGTGCGTCTTGATCAGTTCTTCAGCGACATCGGATCCGTATCACCGGCGAAGCCGAATGAACTGAGAATAAGCCCAAGGGCACATAGACATACGTAAAACTGCAGCATAGCCTTAAAAGGTCAGATGTTTTTTCATTTTATCTTAGTGGTTGACCCCTTCCGACTTGATAATTGTGACAACGGTCTTGCCCAAGATACGCAGGTCAAAAGCAAGGGATCTTCTGCTCATATAATATTTGTCGAATTCCGCTTTCACCGTGGTAGGCAGCTCATCCCTCCCGTTAACCTGCGCCCACCCGGTAAGTCCGGGGATCAGCAGGTGTACGCCTGTCGCCGTCCGGAGGGCAATCAGGTCATACTGGTTAGAGAGTGCCGGTCTCGGCCCCACCAGACTCATATCGCCTTTCAGAACGCTCCATAGCTGGGGCAGCTCGTCGAGGCTGAATTTTCGCAGAAACGAACCCCAGGGGGCGACGACATCGCTGGAATTCGTCAAGAGATGTGTCGCAACCACAGGTGTGCCGACGCGCATGGTGCGGAACTTCGGCATTCTGAAGACAATGTTGTTGGCGCCTACCCGGTCGCACCAATAGAGGGTGGGACCCGGCGACGTCATTCTCGTGATGGCGGCAATGATGAGAAGGCCCGGACCCAAAAAAAGCAGCAGCACACACGCCGCCGTAATATCGAAAATACGTTTACAGATCGATCCCATCACGAAGCGTGCTTTCCAGGTTCCAGCGCAACTCTATCCCCAAAGGCCGTATCTTGTTCACGGGAAAAAGAGAATCATGTGCAATTTTGGTCATCTGATAGCGATAAAGCCCTGTGCGGGCAGAGCTGAACAGACAAAGAGAGCGGAGAAACAGCCGCGGAACTAATGGGGGAATGGACACAACCGGCCTGCGGTGCTGACAAAAAACGTCGCGCAATACGGCGATGATCTCATTGATCGAATAATCGTCCCTGTCTTTGATGACAAATGTTCCATTGTAAAGACCCGGCGCCTTCATGCACGCAAGAATAACGTGAATCAGATTATTGACGGAGCACAAGGATATCCGCTGGTCGCCGGGAGATATCCTGTAAAAGCCTATCCTCTTCGGCAGGTACACCCTTTTTGCGATGTTAACCAGAAAATCCCTGCCGTATACCGGACACAGCCGGAGAATGGTACACGGCACGTGCCGGGCTTTCGAAAACTCCCTGATGGTCTTTTCGGCCATCAATTTGCTTTCGCCGTAAAAGTCCACGGGATTCGGCTCACTCAATCCATCGGGCGTCTTCCGGACTGTTTCTCCGTAAACGGAAACCGTGCTCAGAAAAATAAATTGCGCCAGGCCCTTGTTCCGAAGTGCTGACACGACGTTTCTCGTACCCTCATAGTTGACCTTCACATAATTCTCTTTTGACAAATCATTCGATTTACGGTGGACAAGGGCAGCACAGTGGATCGCGACGTCTACCGAGCCAAGGTGCTGGAACAAGTCACGGCTGTCCGCAATATCAGACTGGACAAAACGATAATTGGGCTTTGCCGCCAATTCCCTGATATTCGAGGAGGCAACGTCTATTCCGTACACCTGATGGCCGCTTTTCAAAAGCGCGGTTGCGAGCTTCGAGCCGATGTAGCCATTGCTGCCTGTAATGCAGACGATCATTGAGGTCTGTCCGTCAGTTGAAAGATCTTTTTAAAGTATTTCAGGTGCACCTTCAACAGATTTGTGTGAATACCGTTTTCAGCGCAGGCCCTTATGATTTCCGTGTTCAGGATCCAATTGTTCTTGAAGGTCCTCGTGCTCACGCCCCCCGACCTCATTTTTACGGTAACACGGGGGAGGTATTGATACGGAATCCCGTGCCTCCCCAAAAAGCGCACCAGAAGCTCGAAATCGGCCGCGATCCTATAGTCCGTCTTGAAGAAGCCATACTTTTGATAACAGCTCCTCCGGGCAAAAAAGGTTGGATGGGGCGGCATCCAGCCGAACGCAAATTTGTCCGGGTTAAAATTCGAGGCGTTGTAATATCGCGTTATTCTCTCCGGATTTCTTCTATCCACATAAACCAGATCGGAAAAAACAGCGTCAACCCGCCTGGCCCGAAATTCTCGCACGATAGTGTCGATAACGGTCGTCTCAGCGTAGAAGTCGTCTGAATTGAGCATGCCTATGATATCGCCGGTGGCGAGCTTGATCCCCTTGTTCATCGCATCGTATATCCCGCGATCGCGCTCGCTTACGAGCCTCGAAAGCCTGCTCTCGTGCTTTCCGAGAATCTCGACGGTCCCGTCCGTGGAACCGCCGTCTATTACGATATGCTCAATGTCAGGATAGGTCTGGGATAGCACGCTTTCGATGCACTCTTCAATGAAATCCCTGCTGTTGAGAACTACCGTTATTATCGAAACTTTCAACCCTTTCGCCCGCTATCTGGCAACGTAGAAATCTCCCAGGACGAGGACATCCATCTTGGTCCTCAGAAAGCAGTCGAGCGCATGCACCGGAGTGTTGACGATCGGCTCATTTTCATTAAACGAGGTGTTCAGAACAAGGGGCGTACCTGTCAGTTCAAAAAACTCCCGAATCAAATCATAGTACCGCCTATTCATCTCCCTCGATACTGTCTGCAGCCGCCCTGTCCCGTCGACGTGCGTCACCGCCGGGATCAGACCTTTCTTCTCCTCTCTTATCATGTAGACCTTCTCCATGAAAGGCGCCGGATCGGCGCGCTCGAACCATTGCGCCGTCTCATCCTCCAGAATGGAAGATGCAAAAGGCCGAAAGTTTTCGCGCCTCTTTATCACTGCGTTGAGTGTGTGCTGCATGTTTCTTCTTCGGGGATCCACAAGGATGCTCCTGTTTCCGAGCGCTCTCGGCCCCCACTCCGTCCTTTCTTGGAACCATCCGATCATCTTACCTTCCGCCATATCCCTGGCAACCCTTTTCAACAGCGCATCTTCGTCGAGCCGCTCGTAGCGCGCATTGGCCGACCGCAGGACCTTCTCGATTTCCTCGTCCCGGAACTGAGGACCCCAATACGGAGAGTCCATTACAAAGGACCTTTCATTCCCCAAAACGATATTTTGCACCCAAAAAGCAGCTCCTATAGCCGTTCCGGCATCGTGAGAAGCGGGTTGGATGTAGACGCCCCCGAACGGTGTCTTATCGAGTATCTTGCCGTTTGCCAGAGAATTCTGAATGCAGCCGCCCGCCAATGTGAGCTTGTCTATCTTGAGGCGGCTGTAAGTGTCGTTCAGCATATGGAAAAAGGCCTCTTCATACATGGCCTGCACCGATGCGGCCAGATCCTGATGATGCCCCGTGATCTCTCCGTCCTTTGCCCTCGGCGGCCCGAACATGCCGAGGACCTTATCAGAGAAAACCCGGCCAATGGCAGGAGAGCCATTCTCCCATGTCATATCCACGCCCTCTCTGGAATGGAGGAAATATGACTGGTCAAGGTCGAAGAGACCGTCTTTCCTCAGCCTGACCATCTTCCTCATCTCTTTCATGTACCTCGGCTCCCCTGTCGCTGAAAGGCCCATAACCTTATATTCGTCGCCATAATTCCAGAAACCGAGGTATTGCGTCATGGCAGTATAGAAAATGCCGAGCGAATGGGGAAACTCCACCCGGTCAAGGACATCTATGATATGGCCTTCGCCTGCGCCTCGCATTGTACTGACAAAATCACCGAATCCGTCAACAGAGAGACACGCCGCTTCTTCAAATGGCGACACCAGGAACGCGCTTGCAAGGTGAGCCCGATGGTGTTCCACCCTTTGGACCTTCGCTTTCACTCTGGATTTATTCACACCTAACGCCGTACAAATTGCCTGTCCGACGTCGCCTGTCCGCCCGGCGTTTTGAAGCCTGTTTTTCAAGAAATCCAGCGACGTAGTTTTGGTAAGTGCGGTCAGAATCTTCTTGTGCAGATGGGCGGACGGGTCTCGAGCTATTGCTATGTAGTCAACGTTTGTAATATTGACTCCGCCGTACTCCAAGCACCATCCTGCAGCTTCGGTGGGCAGCCCTGCCCAGTGCTTGATTCTTCTTATCCTTTCTTCCTCCATGGCGCAAATCAGCTTGCCGCCGATCACCAGACAGGCCGAAGAATCGCCATGGTAGGCGTTGAGACCAAGGATGACCATCACTCCTCCTAAACCTGAAAATGCATAAACTGATTCACTGGTTTAAGGAATGCGAAAACGGAGGACTTCTTCTTTCTGTCTTTTACGTGAAGGAGGTCGGGCCTCAGGCTATGGGTCGTCTTCTAAACGTCTACATAAGGTCATGTAAGGAACTTCGCCCAACCGGAAAAGCAGAAGGGGTAGTCCCGCACATGGACTTGAATACGCTCACGGTTTGCGCCGCACATTTCTCCCAGGAAAACTTGATTGATCGATTAATTGCTTGGTGCGACATCGCTTGAGCCTGGCAATGACCGCTAGCCGTAATCCGGACAATCTTTTTCGCTAATTCTTCCCCGTTCTTAGCGGAATAGTAGAGGGCTCCATTGTCAAAGATCTCCGGCAATGGGTCATTGTCCGAAGCAATGCACACGCATCCATGAGCCATAGCTTCTATTGCTATGTTCGGACAAGCCTCCACGCGGCTTGTCATAACAAAGATCATACAGTTCTTATAGCACCAAGACATTTCCTGTTCAGTTAACGTCCCGGTCCAGATGACTCTGTCTGCCAGACGCCGGTCGTCAAGAAATGTAACAAGTTGTTTCTTATAATTATCCATTCTTTTGTCGACGTTTCCGGCGATGACCAAGCCAAAGATATGCGAAACAGTTTCTAGCGACTTCATTGCCGACACCAGATCTTCCAGTCCTCTCCCTGGACGGATAGCGCCTGCAGTGAAAAGGAAATGGCCTCCCCATGATTCTGGCACTATCGGAGGTTTTTTGGCGTCATTGCTGCATAGTTGTGTTGCCCCTAGGTATATCTGCTCAATCTTGGCCGGGTCCGCGCCCAGCCGGCCTATCGCGGCCTGTCTCACAAACTCAGAAATGGCGATGATCCTTGTAGACTTCTTCATGCTTCTTATTGCCTCTTTCTTCCTTGCAAAGTTAATTACTTTATCTATCAGCGGGGTTCCTTCAATTTGTACCAAAGGTTCCATATTTTGGATCATAATGACGACCGGAATATCACCAAAGCGAAAGCATCGCGCCGAGGGGAAAAACAGAATATCGGGACTGAAAGTCTTCAGACGTTTGAAGAGCTGACGCTTGACGCTCCGAGTTGTAAAGCCTGGAGTATATGGAACATATTCTATGTTATCCGAGTTAAGTAGAATGTCACGCCTGTTTATGGAATCCGGATATGCACAGAGAATAGTATCAATGTCGGGGGCCATTGCAAGGCGAGGCAATACCTCACGAAGGTACTTTCTATAGCCTCCGCTCATACCGCCGGAGGTTAGATTAATGATGGCTATTTTCATCGTGCTCCCCGCCTTATCTGTTCATAAACCCCCACCTGCTGACGTGCCATCCCGGGAATCGAAAACTTCTTTACTCTCTGTCCGGCAGCACTCGCCCTTAAGCAGGCCGCACTTCTATCTGAAAGGGATCTGAGAACAACGTCCGCTATAGCTCTTGCGCTAAGAAACCCATTTATCGTCTCCATCACTATACTGGTGTGATATCATAAAGCCATGATCCGAGAAAACGCCCGGGATCATCAGAATGAATTGGCCTTTCCGAACTTCTTAATCAGCGATACTATCTTATTCACCTCATCGGAGGACAGGCGAGGGTGCAGGGGAATGCTCAGCAAATCTTCATTCAGCGCTTCCGAGTTGACCAATCGTACGTCCGTCTGCTTATAAAGCGGATTCAGATGGAGGGGATGGTACCGCAGCGTGGTGTAAACACCGTTATCCAAGAGGAAATGTGCAAGATCATCCCGTTCAGGCACACCGATGCAATAAGTAAAGTAGGAATGTTTATCTCCATCCGGCACCTCAACGGGCGTTCTAATCCAGTTAAGCTTCCCGAATTCATCCTGATAATGTTGCCATATAGCTGCGCGTGTGTGCTGCATCGAATCTATTCGATCAAGTTGTGCAAGACCGATCGCGGCGGCCATATTCGTCGGCAGCATTTTTATAAATGGTTCAGCAATGTTGTATTCCCACCAGCGGACCTTGCCGTTTGCGCCGGACACGGCCGCCTCGAACCCAGACCTGCCGATACCGCAGTATCGAAGGATTTTCGCACGATCTACGATCGCAGCATCAGGACTGCCGATGCCGCCGCCCTCGCCTGTAGTCAAATTCTTTACTGCATCGAAGCTGTAGATGCCGACGTCCGCGATGGCGCCACACGGTCTGCCTTTGTAGGTGGAGCAGACGGCATGGGCTGCATCCTCTATTACCGGCAATCCAAGATCGATAATAGGATCAAGATCAACAGCCAATCCCGCGTAATGCACCACCATGACGGCTTTTACACTCTCGTTTAATCGACGCTCAACATCCTCCCTGCGGACATTCATCGTCGCCGGGTCCACATCGCAAAAAACAGGCTTATGACCCGCCATCAAGACCGCCTGAGCGCAGGACACCCACGCGAGGGATGGCAACATTACCTGCGAATTGGGCGGAAGATCCAGCAGCGTCACCGCCATGAACAGCGCGTTTGACCCGCTGTCCACCATAGCAAAATTCGGAACCCCGAATTTTTTTGAGAAGCCCTTTTCAAAGATCGCGACATTCTCGCCGAAACCCATCCATTGGCTTTTCATACAAGAAACTACGTTTGCTATTTCTTCATCACCTACAAGTGATCCAAAAACCGAAATCATTCTTCCGCTCCTGATCTCCCCGTACCTGAAGGGGATATTGCCAGGCACATTTCATAATAATCATCATGCTCTTTACCTACAACGAATCCCCTGCGCGCGTACCATTTTACATAGCGATTTGACTTTAAAACAGAGACCATAATGGGTAAGCTTGCATACCGTCTTCTTGCTTCTGCACAAATTAACAACAATGCTTTTGCCATATGACCTTTTTTCGAGTAGTGCTTTTCGCCAAGGATAACGTTGTATACGTCGACCCGATCTGCTAAACGTCGAAACCCTAGGCAGCCAATTTTCTTCCCATCCTTCTCAATAACCATCATAAAGTCATGTTCTCTTTTTCGATAGGATTCGAACCATGCGCTTTGCATTGTTGGCGTTATGAACGCCTTAAAAATGAAACTGTTGCGATGCCTATTCTTCCAGATTCGCAGAAAGTTAATATCCTCCCGAGAAATTGTATGAACGGAAAGAGAAGACGGTTCATCGTACAAAAGTACATTTTTGCTTTCCATGTGCATTTAAACCAAGTGTTCCTTCATCAGGCGTACGCCTAAAGCCGGACTCCACTTTTCTGCAGTTTGGCGTGCCGACCTTCCCATGGACTTCAGTTTTGGCTTCTCTTGTACCGCGACCGCCAGATAATGAGCCAGAGAAGCCACATCCATACTATGATATAACCAGCCGTTTTTACCGTGAACAATTCGCTCAGAGGCTGAACCTGCCTGCCGACTGCCAAGGACAGGAGTGCCGGCGACCATCGCGCTGAGTGTTGTTCCACCGAAGGCATCAAACCGCGCAGGATGTGCAGCAAGGTCACTTGAACCGATGTGAGCCATGAGTGCGTCATAATCCATCCAATCTTCAAAAAACACCTGCCCTTCAAGCCTGCATGACAGCACCTGCCCTTCAAGAGCTTCTTTCTCCGGTCCTCTTCCGACAATAAGCAGTTTTATCTTTGCTTTGATGCTATCATCAAGCATGGCAATTGCCTGAATGAGCAAGTCAAACCCCTTTTCATGAATCAACCGGCTTCCGGTAGTAATAAACAAATCTTCATCAGAAACCCCGTACTTTTCTCGAATCTCTTTGCAATGTTCCCGATACGCATCTAATGGTTTTTCTACAGAAACAAAGATCGGGAAATTCACGAGTCTATTTTCCGCGAAACCCTTTCTCTTGAAGAACTGCATTGCAGCACTTCCGACGGCGAAGATCTTCGCAGACGAAGTCCGTAACAGAAAATAATACAATTGTCGAGCAACTTTTTTCACCGGGTGAGTTGCATGATCTGCGGGTAGATCGAACCACATATTGAAAGGCCTTCGTAACAGCCAGAACAGAAGTATCAGAAGCCGCATCGTCGGATTCATCCATCCTACGATGAAAAAGCGGTCTTTCCTGTGCAATAGAGCTGTCTTAATCAACCGTAAGCTGGGCAGTCTGTGACCATAAACTATCGGCATTCCAACTTCATATCCCAGGTCGGCCGAGAAGGAATACTTCGGGTGCGTCAGCCTCCCGTACCAGATGCGCAGGTCCATGGTAACGTCTTCAGCAAGCGTCCTGAGGAGGACATTGTTGTGGGGTGTCGGAATATCCTGAATAAAATGCAACGTGATGTTTCGCGGGTTACTCATTTCGATTCATTTTCTCATATCGTGCACAATCCATGCAGCGAGACCTTCCTCTGCCTGCCATGATATGACCTCACCGTATCGAGCCATTGCCTCATCCGCGACACGACATCATGTCCGTCCCGGTAAACCCGACTATAACCGGACGCCGCGGGGGGGGGGGGGGCACGGTCATCGCTCAGAAGCCATTTTAGCTTGGTCAATAATTCATCAGTGGAAGAAAAAAACGCTGCTTCCTTATCCTCAACAAACATGCGGACAAGCTCATCTGTACGCCGTGACAGCATCGCCGCCTTCATCGCAGGTATCTCAAAATTTCGCGTTGTGTGCGTATCCTGATTGAGAGTAGAAAGGAAACAAAGAGCAACCTTGGCGCCGCATATTGCTTTGTTGTAGTTCAAACCAGTGACAGGGCTGATTGGGTACAGCATTCTGAGTGGTGAATCAGCGGACAACTTCGACAATGCGGCATCCCAACCGCCGCCGAATAGGTTGAGCTTATAGCCAGACTTACATATCGACTCCAACATCTCAACACGACCATCATTCTCATAGTGTCCGGCAAAGACGGCGTCGCAAAAGTAGTTTGGCTCTATTTCTTTATGACTAAGTGGATAGTTCGCTTCAGGAACAAAATACGGCATTAAGAGTTGAACGTGTTTAGCCCCGCGCTTTAGGAAACCAGAAATATTCTCGTTTCTGAATACGAAATGAAGATCAACATAGGGGATGCCAGCGACAAAATGGCGCCACATAGATTTACATGTGCCTGGCCCGAAAGGATTGTCGTTGGCGTACTGACAAAGAATCGCGTGCGGCAATTGCTTGCGCAAATAACGAACTGTTGCAGGATGAATCAGTTGTACATTATAAAACCACACCACATCCGGTTTTTCATATAGAGCACGCTTCATCAAATCACGATTCACCGCACGGACGGTCGGCCCTTCAAGTAATCGATATTGCACTCGATGCATAAATGTGCGGTACACCGGTTCACTTTTTGAGGGCAGCCATTTTTTAAAACGATCCAGCCATCCGAAACGGACTACCTCACATCCAAGGCTTTCTAACGCCCCGGCACACGCTTCCTGATACCAAGGCCAAGCGTACTCACCGACCAAGAGGACTTTCATAAATATTCTTTCCCACGACCAGACGATTGAATGCGAACGTGCAGGTTAAGAGCGGACAATCTGGTTATACCCCTCAGGGGGCGAGCGGTTGAAGCCGTCTTTACGAAGATCGTAGAGCGGCCGATTCCATAGGCTGGTCGGGCTCACCCGCTTAAACAGCCACCGTAGCACAATCGACAAGGGAAGCACTCCATAAATCAACGTATTGAGGAGCTGGTAGAGATCACTGCGTAGAAGAAACAGCAAGTTGCCGGCCAGATATGCCAGCGGTATAAGATGCCATAGCCGTCTGTCGCCTCGTCGGAGCAGCCTGCGCTCTACCAGACCCAAGGTCAACCCTGATACCGCGCCGATTATGACAACACCCAGTGCGCCTCCGACAAAGTACCCTTCTCCAATAGCTGTACCGGCCAACCCGCTTTCCCTCCCCAGATCCGCCCCCAGTAAAGCATCCCTGAGCCAACTGTCCACAGTGGTGAATTGTGTCTTGAAGGGGATAATCTGTTGTGGAATGATTCTCAACATCGTTTCGATAAAATAGATCAGCCCCCAGCTCTCCCCGGTGGAGTCGACGTGGGAGACCACAACTGCTTCCTTTCCCAACATCACCGTCTGCTCAACAAATTTATCTCCTGTGTCTATCCAATATGAAAACCAGTCGGTCGGGCTAAAGGGAATACCCGTGGATAGGAAACGGACGTACCCAAGGAACTCTGTACCAACTATACCTACAGCAAAAAGACCCAATAAGTACCGCCACTGCAAGGGTCCCGAAAGGTAGTCAGCGAGAACCAAAGCACCAAGCATAACGGTAAGGCCCGTCCCTCGCCCTCCTCCTGTAAAAACAACGACGAACCCGGACAGCACCAGCATAACGATCATGAGCAACAAGGAATATATCTTCCGGAAGGCATATTTTGCATAGATCAAGCCGAACCCCAGCCCTAGAAAAAGGAGAGCAAATCCGCTGACCCTATTCAGGATCTGGTAACGTAACAGACTTAGCCCGCCTGCCTGAACAGATGCGACGCCTACTTCATATTCCTCAAGAACCGCAACCTCCCGGTTTAGTTGCGGCAACCACCGGCCTGTGGATAGCGCTTGCGCAAAAAACAGGAGGAGAGTCATGGCAACGAACGCAAGAATCAAGAACCTACTACCCGGCGGTATTTGATTTCGGCCGATGATTCTCAAATTGGAAACAGGACCGCTTGATAGCACATACGCAATAACAAATGTTAAAAAATACAACCCGTGCAGCCAAAAGAGTAAATTGGCTATTTCAGGAGTAACATACTCCCCATATTGGATATGGATGCTGCTGTTTGTGAGGCATAAGACGGAGGGAAACAACAAATAGCTGATGCAGCCCAAGGCATAGATCATTCCTAAATTGCCAAGGGTCAATCTGCCCGACGGTTTCTTTTGCAGAAGTATCACCAGACCGGCAGCAAACGTAAATATCTGGAAAGACATTCCCATTACAGCGATAGCAGGGTCTGCGTAGACGATACAATATCCCCACAATAAAGCGGCGGCGGCCGCGACTACAATGGCGATCTTCCTGAGTCGCCTGGGTATCAATATGAGACGATTAGCCATGAGATCTCATTCACAGGGGATGCCAGCTAACGTGCATAATCTCCTGGCACACACTTCGTCCGACATATTCTCAATAACCCATTGGCGGGGGTGAAACTGGTCACGGTTGTTCAACCAATGCTCAAACACCGTTTCAAATTCGGCCAGGCTTCTGAAAAATAGCCCCGTGTGCGAGGTGAGGTAGGGCGCAGTCGAAGCGGGATAGGCTCGGCCTTTAAAGGTCACAAAGGCCTGGTTCCACAATAGAGTGGGTACGTTCGCCGACCAGGCTTCAGCCCATGCAATCCCTTGGGTTTCGTTGACCACAAATCCGATCAGCGCACAAGATCGGCGCAGGGTTTGTAGGTAATCATTGGGCATATACGTTCCATATTGAAGGAGGCTTGTCTGATACCCGCGCTTCTCTATTACCCTCGCATAATCAGAAACAGGGCCTACACGTTCTCTGCCAACGATCTGCTTTTCATAAATCAGACATCGTTCTTGGCTCTCGCCGGACCCTGGACGCCAGTACGCGGTGTCCACTCCGGCTGGCCACGATATCACCCGCCCTCCCAGCTCAGGGCAGTCAACGATAAAGTTATCACGTACCCAATCGCCCGGTACGAGCAGCAAATCGATTTCCCCAGCGCACATCAACTCCCGGCGCTCAGATGGAAAATCAACCAGGTTCGTTCCTGCCAACAACCGGCGTATGAATCCTCTCCGTTTCCATTGAATTGCCTGGTGTAAGGCGGCGAACCCACCGGGTACGACCACTACCTCGCCCACCTCGGTAAACTTCCGAGGGTTATAGTTGGAACGAATACCAATCTTCTGAAGCCCCTCCACCATGCTCCTGGTCACCGCGAAATGTCCACGGTACGTGGACCGTTTGAAGGTTGGTCGAGCACTGAACCGATCGCGGATTTTGCGCGCAAGCGACTTTGCGGGTTCAATGAGCAAGTAAGGACCTGACCGAACGGGGTCAGTGAGAATCGTTATCTGCGGCCTCATAGATAGGGGCTCAGACGAAACCGAAGTGAGACGCAATTCGAGGCGTACAAAGGAGATAATTCACGTATCCTTCTGAAGACCTTGGCTTCTCGATATGTTCTGTGAGATAAAATGGCTGGATTTCATCAGTCCGAAAATAGAGATAATCGTATTTCCGTACTATTTGCTCTATCCTCTGTCCAACATCGTTATTCCACACTTCGAGCAAGAGCGTGGGCATCGAGGAGAGATATTCTCCCATCCCCTCCAAAACCTCGGCCTCATGGGACTCGACATCAATTTTTACCAAATCGGCATGTTTCAGGCCGACAAAGCTCATAAAGGTATCCAATCTGGTTGCCTTGACCGTAGTTGGTTGGGCTGCCGCAATGAGATGGCGGCTGTGCATGTTCTTGTTTAGGGTCACGCTGTATATATGCGTGGTCGGCAGATCATAGATGATGCCTTCACCGTCATAATTTGACACTGCGCTTTGCTGGCAGGCAGTATCGTAGTGATTCAGGCGGTTATTGGCAACCAGCTTTTCAAAGACCCGCTGGACCGGCTCAAAACTGTATACTTGCGACACGGGGTTCAGCGTTTTTGCCACGAGTGAGTAAACTCCCGTGTTGGCGCCGATGTCGACAATGACCCTCGATTCCCCGCACAATGCAATCCACGCAGACATGGATATCTTTTCCCAGGCGCCCGTTAAGCCGTACCAGAATATACTTGTCTCCACATCAAAGCCGTAGTGATTGACGCAGTAGTGCCTTTCACCGACGTCTACAGTGAACACCCCCTTAAAGTAGAGATGTCGCGAAATCTTCAAAGGTGGTACCCACACCTTCTTCAACGCGCAAAACACCTGCTTCTTGAACGGTATCGCCATATAGGCTAACTTGAGGAAATCTCTCACGGTTCTATCTTGGAGTGATCGCGCTTCTTCCATGTTCATCCTCAAATCCTCGCCGCCGTTACACCCCTTGCAAATCTCAAAGCCGCGCCCCCAATTAACTGTCGTGTGTAGCGCATAGAAAATGCAACCGCCAGAAACGCCATTCCGAAGATAAACACCAGGTACAAAAGCAAACCAACTCTATCGACAGGAGTAACGAGCACAACCCGCCCTATCCCTGTCATTCCCACCGCAGCCGCCAATGGTAAGGCAAAATCATTGGAATACCAATGCCACTTTTCGGTTGGCAATAAGCGTTTAAACGCAAAATGCGGCGTTACCAAAAGATAACAACAATAGATTATAAGCCACGTTAAGGCTGCTCCGAT
>Ga0326728_10007247_pt1 | contig 28807 bp, 23 predicted proteins | sample MB3enrmetagenome_FD_207602 | JGI IMG/M metagenome (GOLD analysis project Ga0326728, IMG submission 207602) | Lab enriched peat soil microbial communities from McLean, Ithaca, NY, United States - MB31MN | ecosystem: Environmental > Terrestrial > Soil > Wetlands > Peat | place: USA: New York... | reverse complement strand
AGAACACGACCCGCGTTTTAACGCCGAAATTGTACAAAAAATGAAGGAACGAAGCTGGAATGTCTATGAAAATAAAGGATGAGTGCGGAAGCCTCCCCAATAGAGCGGGAACGTACCTGACAACACAGCGCCAATTTGTCCGAAGTCGAGCTTCAGATTCAAAAATGCGGCTGTGGAGTGTACACTGACGACTGCCTGTAGGCGCGGCCCTGGTGGCCGCCCGCGGGCAACCACCAGCGTTGCCCCTACGAAAGAGAGTGGGAACCATGCGCAAACAGATTCGAGTTTCACGTCGAAAGCTGCTCGGCGGTGTGGGAGCGCTGGCAGGCTTCGGAATCACGGACCGAGCGTCTAGCCTCAGCCTTGCTCGCGCGAAAATGGACGGCCCGCCCCGCGCGCTGGCGCTGGTCGGGGACCGCTACCATAATGCGGACTACATTCGCACGGCACTGAACCGGCTCTTTCTCGAGCTCGGCGTGCCGATTGTCTTCACCATAAACTTTTCCGAGATCGATGCCGCACAACTCGCGGGGTATAACCTCTTTGTGGTCTTTCGCGACGGCCTGAACTGGCCGAACGGTTATCTGGAGCCGGACGATTACGCTTATTCCTCCGACCTCGAGAATTCCGGGGAATGGCCGAAGGAGGAATACCAAGGCTGGATCACCGAAGAGCAAGGCAAGGCGATTAAAGAGTTCGTTGCAGCCGGGGGCGGCCTTTACGCCTATCACAACAGCAGCAATATCTCGCTGTTTTCCAAGAACTTCACTGATGTGATGGGCGGAGCGTATCTCGGCCACCCGCCCCTGCGCCCCTTTAAGGTGAAGGTGGTCAATCCCGACCATCCCTTGACGCGCGGCATCCGGGATTTCATGGTGAATGACGAGCAGCACTACGTGAGTTACCATAAAGACGCCAAGGATATTCTCCTGCGCAGCGAGAACATCGATGGCTTGAATTTCGAAACCTATGGCGCCACCGCCATCAGTGGCTGGGCGTATGATTACGGTAAGGGTCGCGTGGTGTTCACAGCAGTAGGGCACACACTCCACTCCTTGTGGCAGACGGAGTATTACAAAATCCAGAAGAATGCGGTACGCTGGCTACTAAAAATTTGAGGCAAACATGATATCCCTTCACATCGACTTGCAGGTTAAGCCCGGAGCGGGGGCTGAACTCGAGAAGACGTTCCGGGAAGTCTTTCGTCCGGCAATCTCCACCCAGCCCGGCTTTTCCGCCGTGGCCCTTTTGCAGTCAACCTCCGACGCCGCAGGCTATCGGCTGGTCATCGAATTCCAAACCGAAGAACTTCGACTTAACTGGGTGGCAACTCCTCTCCATCAAGAAGTGTGGCCGAAGATCGAGACCCATTGCGTTAGCTGTGCGGTGAAGAACTTTACGGTCCTGTAGCGGCGACTTTACGTCGCCGGCATTGGGCGATGTGAAATGGCCGCTAAATCCCAAGCCTGCTATAATTGTTGAGTTCAGGGTTCGTAGAATCATGGCAATCGGAGGTGCCGATGAGCAGAAGCAGAACTGCTTTCGTGTTTGGACTGGGGTTGTTCCTTCTCTGGAGCGCCTGCAATGCGGGTGAACTGCCCGTCGCGAAGATCAAGGTGGGAGAGAAGATGGCGGATTTCACGCTCCCGGATGTCAATGGTAAGCCGCACCGGCTCTACGATTTTGAGGGAAAGAAGGCCGTGGTGGTCATCTTCATCGCCACTCGCTGCCCGTACTCGAATGCCTTCACTCACGTGATGGCCAGCTTGGCGCACGAGTATGAGAGCCGTGGCGTGGCGTTCATCGGAATCAATGCTAATAGCACTGAATCCGTTGCGGAGGTGGCGGATCATGCTCGCGCTCATGGTCTCGACTTCCTCGTCCTTAAGGACGAAGGGAACAAGGTTGCCGACCGGCTGGGCGCCTCCGTAACTCCGGAAGTATTCTTGTTGGACAGCACATGGACGCTGCGTTACCACGGGGCGCTTGGGAATAGTCACCAGCCCACCACCAATCCCGAGAATACCACTGACAACGAAGTCCGCCCGGCGCTGGACGACGTCCTTAACGGGAAACCGGCCGAAGTGACTGAAACCAAGGCGTTCGGCTGCTCGATTAAACGTGTCAAAACCAGTTAGCAGGATTCTCATCTTCGCTTCCGTCCTGGCCGCGCTGCTCCTCTGGGCCGGCTGTTCGCATCACGCGATCCCTCCCGAACCACCTCCGCCCAGGGGAATTGTCGACCTGGATGATACCGGATGGGGGAGGGTGAGGACTGAGCAGCGTGGCCGGGCTCTGCTGGTCAATTTCTGGGCTACTTGGTGCGACCCCTGCCGGGAGGAATTCCCCAACTTGGTTCGCCTCCACAATATCTACCGCAGCAAAGGGCTGTCGGTGGTGGCGATCTCCATGGATGATCCGGAAGCTGTTTCTGCTATTGAACAGTTCCTGAAGTCGCAAGGAGCGGAATTCGGAAGCTATCGGCAGCATTTCAAGGACTTCGAGGCGCTGGTGAATTCCATCAATCCGCGCTGGGGCGGCGGCATTCCTGCCACCTTCCTTTACAACCCGGAGGGAAAGCTGGTGGATAGTTGGGAGGGCGCAACATCGTTTGAGGAGTTTGAAGGCGCGGTGAAGCCGGCGCTGCCTTAGAAGGTGTGAAAGAATCGCGCTGTAGGGGCGGCCCTTGTGGCCGCCCTGGGGCAACCACAAGGGTTGCCCCTACAACGCCCTGCCAAAACGCGATTTTTCCACACCTTCTTAGTCGAGGAGACGCACTGCTCCAGGAGGTTTGGCGATGAGTTCTACACACATCCGTTTCTTATGCTGGATTTCATTCCTGCTTAGCGTCTGCTTGGCTTTTGCGGCCGCAGGGTTTGCCCAGACAGAAAGCGAAGCCTGGAAGGCCCAGGGAATCATCAATACATCCGCGAGTCCCAAAGCGAAGTTGCATTCCGTGCCCATCCGCGCCGTGACCATGGGCGACGGATTCTGGGCGGAACGGATGCGGACGAATGTGGAAGAGAGCATTCCCAGTTTGCTTGCGCTTCTGGAGGAACACGGTGTGGTGGACAACTTTCGCCGCCTTTCGGGACGCAAGAACGAGGGCCGCAGGGGGCCGCTCTACACCGACTCCGATCTATACAAGTGGATGGAAGCGGTCGCCTTTGCGCTGCAATCGGGTGACCGGCCCCAGCTTCGCGGAACGCTCGATAAGCTCATTGACGATGTGCTGGCGGCCCAGGAACCCTCGGGATACCTCGACACCTACTACGTTGGGGAGCGCACCAAGCTGCGGTTTTCCGAAATGTACCGCAGCCACGAGTTGTATTGCCTGGGTCATCTCTTGCAGGCCGGCATAGCTTATTACCGCGCCACAGGGAACCGGAAGCTCCTGGATGGCGGGATCAAGTACGCCAACTACGTGCTTCAGATTCTTGGACCCGAAAAGAAACCCGCTTTGACCGGACACCCGGAATTCGAAATGGCGTTGGTGGAGCTTTACCGCACCACCGGCGATCAGCGCTACCTGGATTTCGCCAATTACCTTTTCACCGGTGAACGCCTTCGCTTGCAGCTCAGCGACGACCAGGTGACGTATTTGTTCAGCGGAATACCTTTCACTTCACGAACCGTGCTCGAGGGCCACGCCGTCAGGGCGCTTTACGCGTGCAGCGGGGCGACGGACTACTACCTCGAGACCGGCGACGTGAGTTATGGCGATGCCCTCGACCGGCTTTGGAAAGACCTGGTCGAACGGAAGATGTACATCACGGGCGGAGTCGGATCGTACGCGGAAGGCGAATCGGTCGGCGCGGCCTATGACCTGCCCAACGAGCGCGCCTATGCAGAAAGCTGTGCAGCTATTGCGAACCTGATGTGGAATTGGCGGATGCTGGCCGCCAAGGCAGAGGCCCGCTACGCCGACGTCATGGAAGAGGCGCTTTACAACGGAATCAACTCCGGCATGTCACTTTCCGGGACGCTCTATTGCTATCGGAATCCGCTTGAATTCCGGGGCAACGAAAACGTTCGCCAGCCCTGGTACGATACCACGTGCTGCCCGCCGAACTTGGAGCGGACCTTTGCCTCCCTTCCTGGGTATCTCTACTCGACCGGCCCCACCGGCGTGTACGTCAACTTCTACCACGCTTCCACCCTGGATTGGCGCCTCGAGGACGGCGCCGGGCTCAAAATCGTGCAGCGGACCAAGTACCCTTGGGATGGCGACATCACCTTAAAAATCAGCCCGGCAAAAGCCGCTACGTTCACGCTCTATCTGCGCATTCCGGGCTGGTCGAGCAAGGCTACGGTTACTCTCGAGGGCAAGCCCGCTCCGGGCAAGCTAAAAGCGGGCGAGTACTTCGCCATACATCGCGAGTGGACGGGCGAAAGCACTGTTCGCTTGCAGTTGGACATGACTCCGCGCCTGGTGGCGGCCAATCCCCGCGTCCCGGAGGACTATGGAAAAGTCGCCGTTCAGCGCGGACCCCTGGTGTATTGCCTCGAACAGGTAGACCAGGAAGACCGAGCACCTATTTTCGATGTCGCGCTCTCGGGGAGCGCCGGCCCCGACTGGGGATTCACGTGGGAGTTTCGCCCTGACATCCTGGGCGGAATCGTAATGCTGAAGCACAAAGGCACTGCCGCCGCCAAGCCGCCTTCCGAAGAACCGCTCTATCGCACTTTGGAAAGAGCGGCGCAAACTGAAGGGAAAGAGGTCAACCTGACTTTCGTTCCCTATTATGCCTGGGCCAATCGGCTCCCGGGTCCCATGGAGGTTTGGATTCCGTATGCGGGCGCCGGCCGGACCGCAACCACAAAAGGATCGGCGGCCGCGCGGAATGATGCCGGCGCAACACCGTAAGGCAAGAGGCTAGAACGCCAGATAAACCGGATTCTCGAGAATCTGTTTGAGCGTCTGGAGGAACTTCGCGCCCGTGGCTCCATCGACCACGCGATGATCGCAAGAGAGCGTCATGCGGCAGCGGAGACCCACTTCGACCTGACCCTTCACCACCACAGGTTTCTCCGCCACCTCACCCACGGCCAGGATTGCGCCCTCCGGCGGATTGATCACAGCGGAAAACTCCTCAATCCCCATCATGCCGAGGTTGGAGACGGTAAACGTGGCGCCAGTGTACTCGTCCGGGTTCAGCTTGCGGCTGCGCGCCCGAGTGACGAGGTCTTTCGCTTCCCGTGAGATCTCCTGGAGGCTCTTGCCCTCGCAGCTTCGAATGACCGGCGTAATCAGTCCGCCCTCCTCCACCGCCACGGCAATGCCGAGATGAATGCGGCGATAATAGCGGATCGCCTCGCCCTGGAAGGATGCGTTGACGTGAGGGTGCAACTGGAGCGCGGCGGCACACGCTTTGAGAATGAGATCGTTATAGGAAAGGCTCAACTCGGGGTTCAAGGCCTTCGCCGACTCGCGCAACTCTTTGGCGCGGCCCATGTCCACTTCGATCGTAAGGTAGAAGTGCGGCACAGGAGCTTTACTCTGCACAAGGCGAGTAGCGATGACTTTGCGCATCGAACTCAGGGGCTCGTCGAAGAATTCAGGACCGGCGGGGGCGGGCGCCGGACGCCTGGGCAATGCAGGCGCCGGAATGGGCAGTTGCGGACCCGTGCTTTCAGCCTCGCCAATACGCGCCGCCCGTGTCCCGACTGCCAGAAGTGCGGCGCGTTCCACATCCTGGCGCACAATTCTGCCCGCCGGGCCCGAGCCCGAGATTCGATTAAGATCAAGGCCCTTCTCTTGAGCCATTCTTCGTGCCAGCGGCGAAGCCAAAACTCGTCCGCCATCGGTGGATTCGGAAGTGGGCGTAGCACCGGCGTTCAGGGTGGCATCTGCCCGGTGCGCGACTGACGCGACGCTTGTCGCGGCAGGCGCTGGGGTCGGCGCCGCGCTCCCGGCCGGAGGTTGCTGCCTCTTTGCGCCTTCGCCCTCGAGCAGCGAGGAAACATCCTCATCCGGCTTGGCGATAAGCGCCAGCAACTCTCCCACGGGGACGACCTTGCCAGACTGAACGAGAATCTTGCGCAACACCCCGCCGCCCATCGCTTCCACTTCCATATCTACTTTGTCAGTCTCAATCTCGACTACCGTGTCTCCGGTCGAGACCTGGTCCCCTTCTTTCTTAACCCATTTCAGGACCTTGCCCTCCGTCATCGTATCGCTGCCTTTCGGCATCAGTACCTTGACCATCGCTATTCCCCATTCACGGGCTGCCGGTAGAGCACTTTGTTTACCGCCTCGATCACCCGTCGTTTGTCTGGAAAGGCCAAGTGCTCCAGATTCTTTGCGTAAGGCGTGGGTACATCGGCGCCGGTAACTCTCAAGATCGGCGCATCCAGGTAATCGAACGCGCGGGACTGAAGTGTATCCACAATCTGCGCGCCCACCCCGCAGTGCGGCCAACCCTCTTCCACGATCACCGCCCGGTTCGTCTTCTTCACCGACTCCACAAGCGTTTCGGCGTCCAGCGGGCGCAGCGTTCTCGGATCGATCACTTCCGCCTCGATGCCTTCTTTCGCCAAGTCCGCGGCGGCCTCGAGCGCCACGAACACCATCTTGGAATGAGCGATCAGGGTTACGTCTTTGCCTTGCCGCTTGACGTCCGCGACTCCCAAAGGAATCAGATGCTCCCCCTCAGGAACCTCGCCGCGCGTTCCGTAGAGCACTTCGGATTCGATAAACACTACGGGATTGTCATCGCGAATCGAAGTCTTCAACAGTCCTTTGGCATCGGCGGGCGTCGAAGGCATGACCACCTTCAACCCCGGCACGCTGCAAAACCACGCTTCCAGCGCCTGCGAATGCTGTGCTGCAAGCTGATGCGCAGCCCCGCCCGGACCGCGTATCACCATGGGCACAGGGAATTGCCCCCCTGACATGTAGAGCATCTTGGCGGCGCCGTTAACGATTTGGTCGAGCGCCAGAATGGCAAAGTTGAAGGTCATCATCTCCACGATCGGCCGCAGCCCCACCATCGCCGCCCCCACGCCCAGACCCGTAAAACCAAGCTCCGTGATGGGCGTGTCGAGCACACGCATCGGCCCGAATTCCTCCAGCATCCCTTTGCTGACTTTGTAGGCCCCCTGATAAAAGCCCACCTCTTCGCCCATCAGCACGATCGTCTCATCACGCCTCATCTCTTCACGCATGGCCTGATTCAACGCTTCACGGTACGTCAAAATCGACATGAAATCTCCTCAAAGGAGTCAGAAGTCACGAGTCAGAATAAAGACCCTCGGCTCTCAGCGATCAGCTCTCAGCTATCAGCGAGCGGTTTCCCGGCGGAAGCTCGCTGAAAGCTGAGAGCTGACGGCTGATAGCTGCAGATTCTGACTCCTGACTTCTGACTCCTGACTTTTGACTCCTCGCCTTCAGCCCACATAAACGTCTGTATACAACTCCTGCGGCTCCGGCTCAGGACTGCGTTCCGCGAAGGCTACGGCTTCCTCCACAATATCGCGAATCTTTTGATCGAGTTCTTCCAGAAATGCAGAGTCGATGACGCCGATGGTTTCCAGTGCGGCGGTTAGATTTTTAATTGGGTCGTGGCGACGCTGCGCTTCCACCTCCGACTTGGTGCGGTAATGGCCATGAGAGGGATCGGACATCGAGTGTCCCATGAAACGATAAGTGCGTGCCTCGATGAGCGTGGGGGCGCTCTCCTTCCGGGCTCGCTCGACAGCCTCTTTGAGCGCTTCTCGAACCGCCAACACGTCCATCCCGTCGACCCAGGTGCGCGCCATGTTGTACGCGCACGCCTTCTGCGATAGGTCGTAAAGAGACGAAGCGCGCTCGATCGGGGTGCCCATCCCAAAACGGTTGTTCTCACAGATAAAAACCACCGGAAGCTTCCATAGCGCCGCCAAGTTCAGTGATTCGTGGAAGGAGCCGATATTGACTGCCGCCTCGCCGAAAAAGGTTAGCGTGACGCGCGACTGCTTAAGATACTTGGAGGCAAAAGCTGCTCCTACGCCCAGCGGGATCTGGCCGCCCACAATGGCATGTCCCCCCAGAAAATTGCGCCGTTTGTCAAAAAGGTGCATGGACCCGCCTTTGCCCTTCGAGACACCGCTCTGCTTGCCATACAACTCCGCCATCACCTCGCCCGGGTCCATGCCCCTCACCAAGGCGTGCCCGTGCTCACGATAGGAGGCCAGGATGTAGTCCTCGGGTTCCAGGGTCGAAATTGCTCCCACCGCCACCGCTTCCTGCCCGATATAGAGGTGGCAGAAGCCCCCGATCTTCCCTAACGTGTAGAGTTCCGCCGCCTTCTCTTCAAAGCGGCGAATCAGGAGCATTTGCTCGAGCAGCGTCTTTAATAGCGCAGGGTCTTCTCGCTGTGCGCGCTCCTCCAGCGTCTGCGCTGGCGGGTGGTCCGGTCCCCCGAAAAGCTCGGCCAGGTTGGTAATGTTCGATCCCACATCCGACGGTTGCATCGGTTTCCTCCAACTCTACACCACGCTTCCTCCGCCAAAACGGAGCGGCGCCTAGGTGCGGCAATAAATGGAAGCGCGGAAATCAATGACAATTGCACGCCTTCCCCTTTATCTTATCCGGATTTTCGAAGAATAAGAAGTCCCCTCGGAAAATATCGAAACTGGAAGATGGAAACTGGAAAATAGAAACTGGAAACCGAAGGCTCGGTATCTAGTCCGGCGTGTTTCACCTATTTGCGTAACGCGACGCCGGTGTCCGTCCCTGCTTCCCAGTTTCTATTTTCCAGTTTCTATTTTCCGGTTTCCAGTTTCCGCTTTCGAGTTTCCAGCCCCCAATTTCCGCTTTGGCAAGTGGCCGGTTTTTGGCCACGGTTTTGACTATCACTGACGTTTTTTGTCCTCCGAACGGCAGTTCATTTTGATCCCGGACCGGACTACAAGTCGGGTTTGCCGAATTGGGCCCCTATTCTGCGACTTCTTGGCCGAGGTTCGGGCCCGTACGATCAAAAATGGAATCGGCCCGAAAATTGCTCGCTTAGCCGCGGATAAATGTGTCGGCTCCGGATTGGATGAAGAGTTCAACCGGGGATACAAGTTCAGGACGCGGAAGTTAGTCAAGAATCGTAGAGAGAGAGAATGGAGCATATTGAGGAGGCGAGGGAAGGTTTGTCCTAAAGTTTTCGCCGCGAAGTGCCGATATCCGGTCCGGTGGAGAGTGTAACCGGCACGGCAGGACGGCCCTTTTTCACCAAACACGGCGTGCCGGTAGGGGGTGCCTTGGCCAGAGCAGACCCTGCCCCTGCTCCACCTATCAGGAGTGCTCCGGCGTGCCTTTTTTAACTGCATGAGTGGGCCGCAGAAGAGTGCCCATATGAGGTTAATACATAGTTATCTACGAACTAGGATAGCTTACAAATCGTTATTGACTAGCAATCGAAAAGCAGGTATATTCGCCTCGTCGAAAGGTAGTAACAGAGTTTCATCTTAACGAAAGCTAAAGGAGCCCAATCACGATGAGATTCCCAAGAAGGAGTCTAGTTGGTGTATTGCGAGGAGTGTCCGTTGCGTTGCTCGCGACCGCACTCTTCTTTGTTATGGAAGGCCAGGCACAGGCACAGTCCGTGATGACGCGGCATATGCGTCCGGCGGTGACAGGCGGTCAGGCGAAGTTCGTGAACCGGTTGCCCGGCACTCAAACTTTGCGCCTCGACTTGGTTCTGCCGCTGCGCGATCCGGCTGGGTTGGAAGACTTCCTGCAAAGGGTCTACGACCCTACTAGTCCAGTCTATCGCCACTTCCTCACGGTGCCCGAGTTTACCGAGAGGTTCGGTCCCACGCAGGAGGATTATGATGCCGTGGTTGCGTTCGCCAAAGCGAGTGGCTTTAACGTGGTTGGCGGCTCCCGCGACGGCTTTGACGTGCAAGTCGAAGGCTCGGTGACGAACATCGAGGCTGCTTTCAACGTATCCATGGGCGTCTACCGGCACCCCACGGAAGACCGCGCATTCTATGCTCCTGATCGGGAGCCCACCCTCCCACTACCGTTTCCGCTGTGGCATATCTCGGGCTTGGACAACTACTCGATCCCGCGTCCCGCTCTCGTGCGTAGGAATCTGAGTGTGAAGTCCAACACCACCACAGGCTCCTGCCCATCGGGCTCTTACTGCGGAAGTGACATGCGGGCAGCCTATTACGGAACTGGGTCTCTCACCGGCACCGGCCAGAACCTCGGGTTACTGGAGTATTACGGGTATGATATCGCCGACGTGAACACTTACTTTGCGAATGCAGGGCAGACGAACAATGTCCCCATCGATGGGATTTCCACCGACGGAACGAGCTTAGGGTGCCTCGAAGCGCAACGCTGCGACGATACGGAACAGACGTTAGACATCACGCAGGCGATCTCCATGGCTCCCGGCCTGTCGGCACTCTACGTTTTTGTGGGCTCTACCGATACTGCTATTCTGAGTTCCATGTCAACGAATACTCCGCTGTGCGCGCAATTGAGTTCGTCCTGGACCTGGAGCCCGTCGGACCCCCGCACTGACGACCCTTACTTCGAGAAATTTGCAGCGCAAGGCCAGAATTACTTCCAGGCGGCCGGTGACGATGGTGCCTACACCACGCGCTCTACGGATGTTTACCCCGCGGACGACGCTTATGTCACGGTGGTCGGCGGCACGGACTTGGCGACTAGTGGCCCTGGCGGCGCCTGGGTTTCGGAATCAGCCTGGGCCGATGGCGGCGGCGGCTATTATGCGAAGGACGATATTGCGATTCCCTCCTGGCAGAAGACTTCGGGGGTGATCACCTCGACCAACGAGGGGTCCACGACTTACCGGAACTCTCCGGACGTCGCAGCGGAAGCCAATTTTGACTATTACGTTTGTGCCGACCAGACCGCCTGCACGGCGAACTATTACGGCGGGACAAGTTTTGCGGCGCCCCTCTGGGCCGGCTACATGGCTCTGGTGAACGAACAGGCGCTTCTCAACGGCAGTGCGCTGCTTGGATTCATCAACCCGCTCATTTACTCGCTAGGCCTGGGCTCAGGCTATACCACTGCTTTCCACGACATTACCAGCGGCAGCAACGGCTATCCGGCAGTAAAAGGGTACGACTTGGCCACCGGTTGGGGCAGCCCCAACGGGGCGGGGCTGATCAACGCGCTGGCGGGAACGAGCTCGGCTCCCAATTTCACCATTTCTGCCTCACCCAGTTCGGTCTCGGTGGTACAAGGTAACAGTGGAACTTCAACGATCACAACCGCCGTCTCGGGTGGGTTTAGCAACGCGATTGCCCTGTCCGCCACTGGCCAGCCTAGCGGCGTGACCGTCGGTTTCAATCCCTCGTCCATCGCCGCGCCCGGCTCTGGAACCTCAACCCTGACCTTGACGGTACCCTCGACCACCGCAACCGGAACGTACACCATCACTGTTACCGGCTCGGGCGGCGGCGTCACGCAAACCACGAGCGTCGCTTTGACTGTGACCAGCTCAGCGAGTAGTGGTGACTTCAGCATCAGCACGTCACCCGCCTCGCTTACCGTGGCCTGGGGCAGTTCCGGCACTTCTACGATCACCACCACCGTCTCGGGCAGCTTCGACTCAGCGATTTCCTTGTCCGCATCCGGACTGTCATCCGGCGTGACGGTGAGCTTCAGTCCCACATCCATCGGCGCCCCGGGCTCCGGGACATCGAAGATGAAGATCACGGTGGCCAGGCCCGCCAGCACCGGTACCCACACCATTACCATAACGGGCACCGGCGGTGGCAAAACGCATACGACGGCAGTCGCTCTCACGGTCAAAATCTAGGGACGACGCACAGTGTCTCAGTTTCGAGTTGTAGCGGCGATCCCGCGTCTTGAGGGATCGCCAGGCGGCGGCGTAAGGCGCCACTGCATCAACCTGAGACACCACCTGACAGCGAAATGCATCCTGCCTAAAGCCGCAAACTTAGACAATAAAAGGCCTGGACCCCATGGTCCAGGCCTTTTCTTCTGCCAACCTGTTGTTACTCGTAGCGAAGCGCCTGCACGGGATCCAGTTTGGCGGCTCGCGCGGTCGGATAGAGTCCGGAAATCATGCTGATCACGATGGCGAAGGCAATGGCTCCGCCTACCAGCCACCATGGAACCGCCCACAGGTTTTCGGGTGGCAGGTTCTGGCGGCGCAGATAGAAGTTTGCGCCGGCGTTGATGACGCGTCCAATAGCCCACCCCGGCGCCACTCCCATCGCTCCGCCCATTAAACCCATCACGGCAGCCTCGGCAAGGAAGAGCTTCTTGACGTCTCCGTCGCTGGCGCCGATGGCCTTCATGATTCCGATCTCACGGCGGCGCTCGAGGATGGCCATCACCAGCGTATTCACAATACCCAGCGCCGCCACAGCCAGAGCGAGGCTGCCGAAGATGCCAAGGAAGAGGTCAAGCACGGCAAATAAGAGGGAAGGCTCGCGGTCATCAACCCAGATGCTGCGGCAAAAGACTCGGGATGTTAACCACAGAGGCACCAAAGCACAGAAAAAGTCCCTTTCTTTTCAGTTCTCTCCGCCGCATTGTCGGTGTGGTTCACCGCGCCAACATGACATGAGCAGATGGCAACCCATATGCTAGCCAGTGGGCGTGCTGTTTCCTTTGAAACAACTCACAGGTCTGTTCAAGGCTCTGGGGGATACCACGCGGCTGCGCGTCGTCAACCTCTTGCACGCCCAAAGCCTCTGCGTGGGCGACCTGCAAGAGGTGCTGGGCCTTTCACAGCCTGATGTTTCCCACCAACTCGCCATCTTGCGCCACGCGAAGTTGGTCCTTAGGCGCCGGCACGGAACCAGAGTCACTTATTCCCTGTCTCGAGCGCCGTTCCTTAACTACCCTTTGAGCAACTTTCTGAGGGAGCTTCGCCCTTTTTTCCCTGAGCTCGAAGCGGATGCCCGGAAACTGATAGAGCTCAAAGGAGATAACAGTTCGAACTCCACTCTTTGATAAGGAGGGGCAAGGGTGCTTGAACATTTGCTCGATTCCGTGCCCGCCACGCCTGACGCCTTCTCCGGCGGGGAGGGGAGTTAGGTTTTCTTCCCATGAGAATCAAAACGCTCATCTGCAATTGCAAAGGGTTGTCCCCGTCTTTCAAAAGCTCGGACATGAACACGCTTCCCTTCGAAATCGAATCCGATCTCGATGTGGATTACGCCGTAGCGCACGCCCAACTTTGCGGTATGGGTGGAAACAGGATCATGGAGGACGTCCTCCGCTCTGCTGAATCCGACCCCGACACCTTGGTCATCGTCGGCGCGTGTGAGCCAGAAGCGCAACAAAAGCTATTCCAGAAACTATTCTGCAAAACAGGTTTCAATCAAGACCACTTCGTGGCGGTGGACATTCGCGGCGCAACGAATGAGGACATTCTTGAACGGTTGGGTAAGGAAATAGCTGCGCGCGTGCAGCCCAGCGAAAGGCGGCACTGACCGCCTCGCTTGGGGAACCGGTGCGGTTCCCAGTCTTAAGGCAGGGGCTAGCGCCGGCCTGTTGCAGGCCATGGAAGAAATGCGCAGCGGCGGCTATATGCCGCCAGGGCGAATTGCAATGATTGGAGTTTTGGCGACGTAAGGTCGCCGACCTCGCTGCCCGATGGTTTTAGGTCAGCACGGTAAATACCGGTCCAAAGGTCGGTTAGGAGAGAGCGCGGTGTCGAGGCTTCGCAGTCCGAGAGAGCGGTTTCCGTGGTTTCCCACCCTCAACCGCCGGGGGTGCCTCCGCGACCTGGAGTGTCTCAACTTTTGCCCTGCGGATGTTTTCGATTGGGACCCGGCCACGGGAGAACCCATCGTTGCCCGGCCCTTTGACTGCATCCCAGGCTGCCGCAGTTGCGCCGAGAATTGCAAGCGCAACAGAATTTTGCTTCCCGGTAAGAAAGAAGTAAAGGCAGCGCTGAAACGGATTCGCTCCGAAGACGCGCCCCGCTCCCGTCGCGAAGGCGTGAAGACATCTCGTTCCGTTATCACATTCAAGACGCATGGAAGCAAGGCATCGGAGTAGGGAACAGGGATAGGGGAATCGCGATTAGGGAGCGGGAAGGAGGCCAACCCCATTGCCGTTCCTAAGCCCCGAGCCCCCGAATCCCTGTACCCTAATCCCTATTCACTCTTCCATAGCCCTTGATCCCTGCCCCTTATTCCTCGGAAGACAAGAGGAGACTCGGCACAGAGGTCGCAGACCAGTGTAGAGGTGTTTCTCTCTGTGGACTCCGTCACCTCTGTGGTGAAACTTTTCTTCGCGGTACGCGTAGACGTTGCAGCCCAGTGCTGCGGAAATAGGGTCACGCCATGAAAAAGGGTATCTCGCGCAGAAATTTTCTCAGGACCAGCCTGAAGTCTGGGGCGGGGGCAGCATTCCTCTTTCCCATGGTTGGTTTTCCGGCCAAGGCAACCCAGGGCGATGGCGGAATTTGCGTCACACTCTGTAACCACTGGAGCTATACAGGGATTGGTTGGCAGTTGGGCCTCGAGTCGTGCGTGCTGTCGGCGACCGATGCGATGGAAATGGCCGATCGCGCGCCGCACGTCAAAACCTGCCTCGAATTGGATGCGCTCGCCTATCAATTGATGGCCGAGAAATTCCCGGAGGTCGCCGCCAGGCTGAAAAAGTACCTTGCCGAGGATAAAGTGGAGGTGATCGGCGGCACTTATGGACAGCCGTTAGGGACAATGTTCAGCGGCGAATCGAACATCCGCCAGCTCGTGTATGGGCGGGAAACCATACGCAGAGCGCTGGATTACGAGGTGGCGACTTTTCTCGATGAAGAGGAATTCTCTCATCCGCAGATCCCGCAAATCGCGCTCGGAGCCGGATACCGCTACGCCAGTCTGGCACAGGTGGACACTTGGGGCCGCGCCGGAATACCTTACCTCGAGGTCAACGCGTTCAAGTGGAAAGGGATGGACGGCAGCGAGATTCTGAGCACGCCCAAGAATTCGCTTTTCGGCTATTCACCCGATCTGAAGCAACTCGCCAACTCGGAGGCCTTCAAGAAACTCGAGGCGCTGGGCAAGCCCCTCATTTTCACCTGGGAAGAGTTCGGATGGGAGCCGCCCGAGGAGCCTGCCTACCTGAAGACTCCCGAGAAATACAGGAAGTTTGCAGAGGAATCTCCGGTCGAGTTCGTCACCTTGAGAGATTATCTCGACGAATACGGCAGCGCTGCCAAGAAGTCGATCTACCTCAATATGGACGCGTGGACGAAGTTGCTGACTTGGGGACTGGGTGGCGACCAATTGCGAGTCATGGACCGCAAGGTGGAGGCGAAGTTGATGGCAGCGGAGCGCTTCGATGCCGCCGCGGCGAGCCTGGGCGCAAACAACGAAGCGCGGGCGCTCGAGCAGGCATGGAAACATTTGCTGACCTCGCAGAGCCACGACGTGGGGTTGTGCGAATTCTCGCGCTGGCAAGGTGACCGCATGGCGCCCCTGGACCGCCTCGAGGACTACCACAACTTTACCTGGGGCGCCATCGGTTACAACCATCTGGAAACCGCAGAGAAACAAGCGCAGGAAGTGCTCGAGGCCTCACTCGGCCACGTGGTAGGCAAGGTCGGCTCGGAGGCGGGGAAGCACGGTCAACTCGTGGTTACGGTATTTAATTCCTGCGCCTGGGAGCGGACCGGACTGGCCAGCACGGGGCGCATCTACCCGTTTCGCGATAGGCTCAAGGACATCGTAGTGAAGGACTGTTCGGGCCGCGTGGTGCCTTCCCAGATCATCAAGAGCGACAGGGATAAGCAGGGGAACCTGGTGGTTGCCGATGTGGCCTTCCTGGCCGAGAAAGTTCCGAGCGTGGGGTACGATACTTACTACCTCGAGCTCACCCCCGAACCTACCCATCCTCCCGCCACGGATTTGCGCATTGATGAAGGGCAACTGGAGCTCGAGAACGAATTCCTGAAAGTCAAACTAAGCTCGAAACACGGGGCTATCGTGAGCTTGGTGGATAAGCGGACGGGACGGGAAATGCTGGACGCGGAGAAGAGCGCCTTCCCCGTCTTCAAAGGCACGCCCAATCAGGACTACTGCCTGCGTAGCGTCTTCATCCAGGAGAAGTACCATCGCAAAGGGTCCGCCATTCCTGCGCTGTTCGACAGTTCGACCTCGGAAGCAGCCTATGAGGATGGGGAGAAAATCACCGCCCCGAGCGGGGAATCGGATTGGCGCGCCATATCCAAATCGGCGATCCGTTGGATCGAGCGGGGCCCGTTGCGTGCCATCGTCAAGACGAGCCACCAGTGGCCACTTCTGAAATTCGAGACCTACGTCACGCTCTGCGCGGGCTTGCCTTGGGCGGAGGTCACGAGCCGGGTGCTGGCGGAGATTCCGCCCGCTCCCGATGCGCTGGGCACCGATGGTCGCTTCCCCGCCGAAATCAAGCAAGGTTACTGGTTGACCTTTGCGCCGGGCTTTCAGCCAACCGCGCTGGTCCGCGATTTTCCCCTGGGCATCGAGGCCACCGAGCGCCAGGTCTTCCAAGCCCGCACCTTCCTTCATTGATCTGGTAGGAAAGGACGTCGGACTCCTGCTCCTGCACCCCGGAACGCAATATTTCAAGCGCGACAGCGAAGGTGTGTATTCAAACCTAATTATGCGGGAGTGGGAATCGTACTTTACGGGCGAGTACGGCTGGCCTCGCTACTCGGAGTACCACCACGCCTTGCTACCCCATGGGGGATACATCACCAATGCCGAGCGGCTGCGGGCAGCAGAAGAGTTCAGCCAAGGGCTCATCACCGTGGTAGGCCAGCCACACAACGGAAACCTGCCGCGCCGCAAGGGCTTTATCGCGGTGAATCCCTCTGGCGCACACCTGATGGTCATGCGCGCGAAGGAGCGCCAGGGGTTCGAGCTCCGATTCCTCGAGGTCGAGGGCAAGCAAGAGAACGCTTCCGTCGAGTTGGCTCTTCCGGTGGCCGCAGCGTCGGAAACCAACCTTTTGGGCAAGAAGCTGGCGGAGGCTTCGTCGAGCAGCGGTAAGTTGAGCTTCGAACTTCAGCCTTGGCGGGTTCGTACCTTTGAGGTCAACCTGTAGGAAGATGGCGCTGCTCAATGTCTGGCTAGAAGGCACGGTGCGTGCGCCACGACTTCCACACGAACCCGCGCCGTTCCGGAGTCGATGAATTCCAAGCGTTTGGCGGCTGCCCAGGACACGTCAAGCACGCGCCGTCCCAGGTGGGGTCCACGGTCGTTTACCCGCAGCAGTATGCTCTTCCAGTTCTCGAGGTTGGTGACCCGAAGGATAGTGCCAAAAGGGAGCGTCTGGTGCGCTGCGGTAAGCCCATTCAAGTCATAGACCTCTCCGCTTGCAGTTAGATTTCCTTGGAGTTCTTGACCGTACCAGCTCGCCAAGCCAATTTCCTGGCTTAGGATGAGAGACAAGCGGGGATGAGCAAGGGAAGTGGAAAGCCTTGCTTCGGAACGGGGCGAAAGGGCTATGAGCCCTACCACCACACAGCCCATCACAAGCCTTTTCATAGACCCTCCGAACGGTACGCTGCCGCCACCTGCCGCAACCACCAGACCTGCGTAACTTTTCTTGGGTTATGAACGTGGCAACTGTAATCAGCTCGGAAAGAAAAGTCAAGCGCAAAAAACCGCTCAATGTTGGGCGACAAGGAGGGCTGGACGGGCTACGACTTCCACACGGACCCGAGTCGTGCCTGAGTCGACAAATCCCAGGCGCTTCGCTGCGGCCCATGAGACATCGATGAGGCGCTGGCCGATGTATGGGCCACGGTCATTGATCCGAAGCAGGATGTGCTTTCTGTTGTGAAGGTTGGTGACCCTGACTTTAGTTCCAAAGGGTAGGGTAGGGTGAGCCGCGGTAAGTCCGTTGAGATCGTAGATTTCTCCATTCGCAGTCTCGTCCCCCTGGAATTCCTCGCCGTACCAGCTTGCTTCCCCGGTTTCCGGTTCTTCTTTGGGCACTACCGAGGCGCGTGGTGGTTGGATGGAAGCAGACGACCTTGCCTCAGTTTTGGCCGACAAGGCAATAAGCCCCGCCACAGCGCATCCCATGACAAGTTTCTTCATTTATCCTCCAAACAGCACCCACCCATTCCTAAAAGAACTGGTCATACGTCCGAACACATTGTCTGGGTTGGGGATAGGGTTATTGTCAAGCAGGATGGTAAGAATGTCAAGATGAAAAACAGTCCGGCGGGTCTAGTTGGCTGACTACCATCGAGGTCATTCTTGGGCCAATCGGCCCATTTAAGGTGTGAAGTCTGCGGCTGGTACCCTGGGGGCGTAGGGGTGGCCCTTGTGGCCGCTCGAGGGGCAACCGCAACGGTTTCCCCTACGACCAGGGAATTTAGAATCGGCCGTGGCGCACTTCGCCATGAAGCGGAACCTGGAACGGCAAGTTGCTTGAAAGCGCGCCGTGCGCGGTTGAGACCTCGACCTTGCCGGTGCTCGCTCCGGCAGGTACGGTGGCCCGGATCTCGGTGCTCGAAACAACCTTGAACTCCGCCGTCTTGCCGTTGTAGAGGAAGCTCAAATTTTACATTTGGGTCGGTGGTTCGACCCGCGACCCAAAGCCCTCGGGCGACCGGTTGCGAAGCGCCACTATGAACAATTCGACCGCCTCAGCCGGCCCGCCCCGGCTGGTGAAAACGCCGGCTGCGGGCCACCCTCTCCCCCAAGGGGGAGAGGGCGGGTTTCATCGCAACGCTAGAAGTCGATGCGCAGGCTGGCCTGGCCTTGTCGTGCGCCCGCGAACTGGAACAATCCCTGAGCGGAGGATATGCAGCCAAAGCCGCATTCCCCTTGGGAGGGATTATTCACGTGAGTGATGTTCAGGTCGGGATTACCCAGATTGAGATGGTTCAAAACGTTCACGAAGGAAATCTCGAACCTCAACTTGACGCGCTCGGTCAGATTGAAGAACTTGGAGATTCCGCTATCCCAGTCGAATGTGCCCGGACCATTCAAGATTCCCACGCCGGAGGTGCCGAAGCGCCCGATGGGAGGGGGGGTTGACCCACCTTCGCCGATCCTGCAACTCCCGCCCGGACACGCGAATCCAGAACCCAACAGCCATTCGCCTGCGTTCGGTGAGGAAGGGACAAAGGGGCCGACGCGGTCCGGACGCTGGGCGCGATTGTCGAAGCTCCCTGAACCCGTTCCGGACGGGTCCCCACCAGTGAAGTAAGGCGTCAGGAATGGGCCCGTGTGCAATGTGAAAACGTTGTTGGTTTGCCATCCGCCAATCACCGCGTTAAGGACCTTGTTGTCGGTATTTGCAAAGCGTTTCCCCTTTCCCACGGGGAGTTGGTAAACCGCGGAAGTAACCCAGTCATGCCGGTAGGGGGCAAAGGGGTTTCCTTTTTCGCTGCGTCGATCATAAAAGTCCTCCGAACGGTTGCAAGCGGCTTCTCCGCACAAGCTGCCTGCATTCCCGGCACCCAGGTTGTCCGCCAGACTGTGGGACCAACTGTAGGTGCTATCGAGCATCAGACCCGAACCCACCCGGTGGGTGACTTCCACCTGAGCCTCTTCAAAAGTGGCGGTCGCGCCGTTGGCGCGTGTGTTCACAACACCCCAATTCGGATAGGGCCGGCTGCTGAGAGGTTGGTCGACAAAAGGAATGGTCGAGGGAAGCGATTGGTTGTCATTGGGCGCCCAGACCAAGTTGGTGGTGTTCAAGCCGACGTAAGTGAGACGCAGCCCGGTGTTCTTGCCGAGATCGCGCTCGAGTGATAGATTCCACTGAAGCGAGTAGGGTTCTTTCCAATCGATAGAGTTGGCCGTGCCGAAATAGGCGCTGCCGTAAGCAATAGGTGCCAAGGTGTTTGTGGAGGAAGTGGCTGGCCAGACAAAAGCAGGGCCAACGCCCGGCGTTTCGACATTGAAGTATTGATTCGTATACGCCTGGAGGGTTCCCGTGAGGGAGTAGTAGACGGATCCCAAAGTCGAGGCTTGGTAAGCTCCGATGCCGCCGCGCAGCACGGTCCTGTCGTCATCGGTAAGCTTGTACGCAAACCCAAAGCGCGGCAAGGCACGCTTCGAAGTGGCGCGGAGTCCTTCAGGAATGTGCGCCTGGGACGCCGTCTCAATGGGAGTGCAGGGCGCGCCGTTGATTGAAGGGGGATCATTGGCGAGACCCGGCAATCCCGGGGTCGGGCAGGCGTCGAACGACTGAAGGAATGCAATCCCGAGAAGTTTAGAAGCTCCATCAGGGTAGACGGCTCCGCCCGAGCGAGGAGTCTCGATGAAGTTTCCAATCTGGCCGCTGGCGTCGGTGTAGCCGGGGTGGTAGTCAAAACGCAGGCCCAACTCCACGGTCAGGCGTTTCGAGACCTTCCAGCTATCTTGAGCGAAGAAGGCCAGGATGTAGTTTCGGCCGTCGTTATCCAGTTGCACGTTGTCCAAGAACGACCCGCCGGGGGCGCCAATCAGGAAATCGGAGAAGTCGTAGCCTGTGAATTGTCCGGTGAACCCGTAAGTCCCGTAGTTATCCGCGCCTTGGAAGCCCAAGGCGGAGACAGCCCGCATCTTCATGGCGTCAAAACCGAACTTGAACGCATGGCGGCCTTTGACCCAGCTCAGGCTATCCGTAAACTCGTAGGTCCGCGATTGGCCGACCGAATTCAGGCGGTCGACGGTGAGGCCTGTAGTTCCGCTGATTCCGTCAAAATCAACCTCTGGAAGCCCGTCGTACCATAAGTCGTTGATGTTGGCAAAACCTAGGGACTCGGTGAAGGGCTTGCCATTATACGGATTCGACGTCCCCGTAAGATCGTCCGTCAACCCGAATCGGAATTCGTTCAGCAGCGTGGGCCGGAACGTATACGTCCCTGAAGCAACGATCATGCGTACGTGCTCATAGCTGTTGTTGGATGGAATCGTCAGCTCCTGGGACGACAAATAGGGAATGTTCTTGAAGGTAAATCGCCCTGTGACGAAGAGCTTTTGACCGAAATACTGGTCTCCCCGGACGTCAAATCCATTGGAGTCCAAGTTCGCCGGAACGTTCGTGCGGTAATTGTCGCTGGTAAATGTGCTTCCAACATTGGGGTTGGGATAAAACCCAAGGAACGCCGTTGCCGCCGGATTGATGTTTGTAACCACGTCGTTGGTATACGGTTGGCCGTTAAAGGGATTGTAGAGTTGGCCCGCCGCCACACTGCAAATGCCGGCGGCGTTAAAATTGCCCTTCGACTGGCTGCAAAGAAAACCCAAGTCACCGCTCTTCATGGCCGGGGTGGGGACAGTGTTCTCAATCGTTTTGGTGCGCGGCAGCCGAAATCCTTCGTAGTCAGCAAAGAAGAACGATTTGTTCTGCCCGTTGTAGAGATGGGGGATGACTACCGGCCCGCTCAAACTTCCACCAAAGTCATTCGCGATTTCAGTCGGCTTGGTGACAGAGCCGAAGGGAATGGCGTTAAGAGCCGTATTCTGCGTATACCAGAACCCTGACCCATGCAGCGTGTTGGTGCCGCCCTTGCTGGTGGTGGTGACGTCGCCGGGCTGCTCAAACTCCGCCGGACTTCCGATGCCTTGCACCTTGATTTCGGAGATCGATTCCGCGGACGGGAAGGCGTTGGGAAGGGGCTTGTTGCCGGTCATGTCAGTGATGGAAACCCCGTCCACGCTAAACTGCGACTGCGATTGCAAACCGCCCTGAATGGCAAGGTTGCCGTTTTGGTCGGTCTGCATGCCGGGCAGGATTTCCATGAGATAGTACGGGCTGTTGCCATTTCCAGAGGCACGGTAATTGATGGGAAGGTCGGTGATCTCGAGGGTGTTGTAAGTGGAGGAAACCGTCTCGGTTTCGGTTGTGATCACGCCCACACTCTGGCCGGTCACTTCCACTTGCTGGCTGACCTCGCCCACGCTCAGCTTGGCGTCCACACGCAACGTGACTCGTGCGCCGAGTTCGACGCCATCAACTCGCTCGGTTTTGAAGCCGGTAACGCTGACTTCCACCGAGTAGTGCCCTGCCTTGAGATCGACGGCGGCGTAGTTGCCACTGGCATCCGTGGTCACGATTCGTGTGGTGTTTTCATCGGTGTTGATGACGTTTACGGTGGCGTTGGGCACAACGGCGCCACTCTCGTCGGTGACTGTACCCAAAATTGTGCCGAGGGTCGATTGAGCCCAAATTGGGCTGCAAGTGAGCGCGATTGCTAATATAGTCCATGCAAGCTTCTGCCGCACGTGAACCTCCTCGTTCCTTGAAATGTAGACTGCTCCCCCGATTCAGGCAGTCGTTTTTTGACGGAAATTTAAGGGGTGAGGTCTTATGCTCTCATCGGGTCCCCGAGCCTGTCAAGACTCATGTCCGGGTTATGTCCCGGCTTGTGTCGAGATGGCTGGCCTGCCGCTTCAGAGACTTATTAAAGGACGTGCATGTGAACTGCAGATTACAACCAGGTTAGTTTTTCGTGAAACAGTCGTCGTCACGCCCAAGCAGGCCGCGTTCCACGTCGCTCTGCGAGAAAATGGATTCCCGCTTGCGCGGGAATGACGAGTGCGGAGCGATATCCGGGAGCGGGCAAACGGCGCAGATTCCTCGCTATTTCGAAAACGGCTCCCCTCCTCGGTAGAGGAGGGGTTGGGGGCGGTGGGTGTCAGCATCACTGTGGCGGTCAACCGCCCCTCGCAACTGAAACGCCGTGTTAGAATATCCGTTGCGTTAGCGACTCCTGTAGCGAACGGCTTAGGCTTAGTCTTCATGTCCAGAGTCCGGGTAGTCACATTCGATCTTTGGGACACTGTTTTCGTCGATGATTCCGACGAACCCAAACGGCTACAGCAGGGTCTGCCCCCGAAGCCAGTCGAGCGGAGGGAGTTGCTCCACCGCTTCCTGTCGCGGCATGCTCCCATCGAGCGAGCGCTCGTCGATTGCGCCTACGACACTGCGGACTCTGCCTTCCGCCACGTCTGGCGCCACCAACATGTGACTTGGCCGGTGGAGGTGCGGCTGCGGGTGCTGCTTGCCGGTCTGAAGCGCGAGCTGCCGGACGGCGAACTCCGAGAGTTGGTGCGCCTGCATGAGGAGATGGAGCTGCGCGTGCGCCCCGACCTCGTTCCGGGAGCGGCCGCTGCCCTCGAGGCACTGCGCCGGCGATTCACCTTGGTGGTGGTTTCGGACGCTATTTTTACCCCTGGCCGCGCGCTCCGCGAATTGCTGGCGGGTTACGGGCTACGGGACTATTTCTCGGCCTTTGTATTCTCCGATGAGGTCGGTTGCTCGAAGCCGGCGCTGGGGATGTTTCACCGGGCCGCGGAGCTCGCGGGATGCCGCGCGGAGGAGATTGTCCACGTCGGCGACCGCGAGCACAACGACATTGCGGGCGCGAAGCAATCAGGATGCCGGGCGGTGCTCTTCACCGGCGTGGTTGATCGGGACAGCGCCAACACCCGCGCGGACGCGGTATGCCGCGACTTGGCTGAGCTTCCGGGCATCATTGAATCGCTGGAAGTCGAGAGTTGAAAGTCAAGAGTCGAGAAGTCGAGTAGCGGGTCAGTTTGCTGTAGCGGCGCTCTCCGAGCGCCGGAACTACTTGAGAACTCAAGACCGGCGGTCAGAGACCGCCGCTACAAGAATTAAACTGACCCACCACAAGAAGTCGAAAGCTCTCGACTTTCGACTTAGAACAAACCTATGCCATCAAACCTTCGTTTCCTCATCATTGACGGGTACCCGAAACCAAGCCGCGACGAGTTTGACGTCGTGGGCATGAAGTACGCATCACGCCTCTACGCCGAGATGCTGAAGAAGTATCTGCCTGAAGCAGAGTTCAATATCTGGCTTGCCAGCGATCATCCCTCGCCGCCGGAGGGGCTGGGGCCGGAACACTACGCGGGGATTCTCTGGCCCGGTTGCAACCTGACGATCTATCATCGTGACGATACCCGGGTGACACGGCAGATAGAGTTCGCCAGGAAGAGCTACGAAGTTGGGACGCCGGCCTTCGGTACCTGTTGGGGCATCCAGATGGCGGCGGCAGGCGCGGGTGGAGTGGTTGCGGCAAACCCACGCGGACGCGAAATGGGATTCGCCCGCAAGATACGCCTTACCTCGAGCGGGCTCCAGCACCCCATGTTTGAAGGCAAACCGCCGGTCTACAACGGGTTCACCAGCCATCTTGATGAGATAACACAGCTTCCTCCGCAAGGGGTCCTGCTGGCCTCGAACGACTTCACCCACGTCCAAGCGATAGAAGTGAAGCACGGGAAGGGAGTTTTTTGGGGACTGGCCTATCACCCCGAATATGATCTGCACGAAATGGCGCGGCTGATCACGGCGCGGGCGCCCAAGCTGGTACGGGAAGGCTTCTTCCAGAGCCAGGAAGCACTCCTCCAGTACGTCGAGAAGCTCGAAACGCTCCACCAGCAGCCGGACCGAAAAGACCTGCGCTGGGAGCTCGACATCGACGACGACGTGCTATCGGACCAGGTGCGTCAGGCGGAATTCCGCAATTGGATAAATAAGGTTGTGCTGCCACGGAGCCGGTAGGGGCAACCCTTGTGGTTGCCCCAGGGCGGCCACAAGGGCCGCCCCTACAGCGCGATGAGGAACAACATGTTCGAAGAAATTACTACCTTTTCTTTTCCCACCCGAATCCTCTTCGGATGCGGTGCTATCAAGCGCCTTCCGGCTTGTCTCGAGGAAACGGGGGTTCGCAAGCCACTTGTGGTGACGGATCCCGGGCTTCGCGCCTCGACCGTCTTGAGCTCCGTGGTTTCCGTTCTTAAGGACGCTCGAATCCCCCACGAAGTGTTCGCAGATGTCCACGGAAACCCCATTGAAGAAGACGTGCTTGGTTCGGCAGAGCTCTACCGGTCCGCTGGCTGTGACGGGGCGATCGGCCTGGGAGGGGGGAGCCCTCTCGACGTTTCCAAGGCTGTCGTGGTGATGGCCCGGTATGGCGGCGCCCTGACCGAGCTCGAGTGGCAGGCCAGAGGCATGGAGCGGATGACCGGACCATACGACCCGATCATCGCCATCCCCACCACCGCGGGAACGGGCAGCGAGGTGGGGCGGTCCTCCGTGATCACGTCTCACAAGCTGGGCCGGAAGATCATCATTTTTAGCCCCTGGCTGATGCCCAAACGCGCCATTCTTGATCCCGACCTGACCGTGGGGCTGCCGCCCGCCCTGACCGCAGCCACCGGCATGGACGCCTTTACCCACTGCCTCGAGTCCCTGACTTGTCCCGTATTCCATCCGCTCTGCGACGCCATCGCGATTCACGGGCTGGAGCTTGTCATCCGTTACCTGGAGCGGGCGACACGGAACGGCAAAGACATCGAGGCGCGGGGGAATATGCAGGTGGCGGCCACCATGGGGGCGATCGCCTTCCAGAAGGATCTGGGCGCCACGCACTCGCTGGCACACCCACTTTCGACCGAATTCGGACTGAATCACGGTCTGGCCAACGCTTTGTGCCTCCCTGCGGTGATGCGATTCAACCTCGAGATGGCGGCGACCCACTACGCGCGTTTGGCGGCGATGTTTGGCGTGCCGGCGCACGAGTTGGCGGAGAAGGAGGAGGCGGCGCGCTCCGTGCAGGAAGTAGAGGCCATGATCGAACGCATTGGCATTACTCGCGGCCTGCGTCACCATGGTGTCCCCAAAGAGAGCCTTGGTCCCCTCTCGCTCAAGGCTTTCGAAGACTCCTGCCACAAAACCAATATCCGACCCTGCGCCGAAAGCGATCTGTTGAGGCTCTATGAGGAGAGCTGGTGACACCGGGGGGAGAGGGCCAAAGAGGAGACAAACATGAGTGAAGCTACAGGCTGGAAACTGGTAAACCCTGCCACCGAAGATGTCTTTCGCATCATCGAGCCCACGTCGGAGGCGGAGCTGGAATCCATCCTTTCCCGAATGCGCGCGGCGCAGGCATTGTGGCGCGATGTCCCAGTCGAGCAACGGGTAGAAATCTGCTGTCAATTCATCACGGCTTTTCGGTCCATGAAGGACGCCGTGGCGCTGGATATCACGCGGCAGATGGGAAAGCCCATCGGCCAGTCGCGCCGAGAAGTGGACACGATGCTTGACCGCGCCGAGACCATGGTGCGCTTGGCGCCCGGTGCACTTCAGGACGATGTTCTCCCTCCCAAAGAAGGTTTCCGCAGGTTCATCCGGCATGAGCCGCTGGGCATCGTGCTCGATATTCCAGCTTGGAACTACCCCCTGCTGATCGCCGTCAACGTGATCGTCCCGGCGCTGCTGAGTGGGAATGCGGTGCTTATCAAACACGCACGCCTGACTCCGTTGTGCGGCGACGCCTTCGTGGAGGCCTTTCGCAAGACGAGCCTTCCGCACGACCTGGTGGCATCGGTTCACGTCAGCCACGGCGCGATCCGTAAGCTCGTGGAAGCTCGCGCCGTCGATTTCATCTCCTTGACCGGCTCAGTGGAAGGCGGGCGGCAGGTGTACCAGGAAGCTTCGAGCCGGCTGCTCGACATGGGTCTCGAACTGGGCGGGAAAGATCCGGCATTCGTGCGTGAAGACGCCAACTTTGCTTTTGCGGTGGAAAACCTGGTGGACGGCGCTTTTTATAACGCCGGGCAGAGTTGCTGCGCCGTGGAGCGAATCTACGTGATGCGACGACTTTTCCCAAGGTTCGTCGAGGCTTACGTTGCCGAGGTGAAAAAATACAAACTGGGCTCCCCGGAGGATGAGGCCACAACCGTGGGACCGCTGGCCCAACGCAAGACGGTGGAATTCATGGAATTCCAGGTCGGGCAGGCCGTCGCCCGGGGAGCCAGGGTATTGACCGGAGGACGCCGCCTGCCGGGGCCTGGCTACTATTTCGAGCCCACCGTGCTCGTGGATGTCAACCACGACATGAGTGTTATGATGGAAGAAAGCTTCGGGCCGGTGATTGGGATCATGGCTGTGGCGAGCGACGAAGAGGCCGTCAGGCTGATGAACGACAGCCCGTATGGTCTCACCGCCTCCATCTGGACTGAGGACATCGAGAGGGGAGAGAAGTTGGCGCACCAGACGGCGGCGGGGACGGTTTACATTAATCGTTGCGATTTTCTGGACCCTGAGCTTCCCTGGGTGGGCATCAAGGACAGCGGTCACGGCTGCACGCTGTCGCGCCTCGGGTTTCTTTATCTGACGCGCCCGAAGAGCTTCCACCTCCGTACGCGGACGGGCAGTTGAATAAGATTTGAAGGCCGTCATTCCGAGCGTAGCGAGGAATCTCGCTCTGATTCTTTCTTCCGCGCCCCCCGAGGCAGAGCGAGATTCCTCGCTACGCTCGGAATGACAGTGTTCAGAGGTTACCCGCCATGACTCTCCAGCAGATCAAGCAGTCTTTTACAAAACACAAAATCGAGAAGGTGAAGCTTGGGGGGTTCGATGTTGACGGGGTGCTGAGGGGCAAGTACATATCACTCGAGAAGTTCTGGTCCGCTGTCGAGTCGGGGTTTGGTTTTTGCGATGTGATCTTCGGCTGGGACAGTTCGGACGTTCTCTACGACAACGTCCAAATCACCGGTTGGCACACGGGCTACCCCGATACGCTGGCGCAGATCGACTTGTCCACGTTCTGCGTCCTCCCATGGGAAGCGAACACCGCGTGTTTCCTGGTGGATTTTTTCCGCAAGGATGGCTCACCTTTGCCCGTCTCTCCGCGCCAGGTTCTGCGGAGCGTCGCGCAGGGCGCAGAGCGGGCGGGCTACACCGCGAGGGCCTCGATTGAGTATGAGTACTTCTTCTTCCAGGAGGACTCGCACTCGGCGCGTCAAAAGCACTTTCGCGACCTGACTCCACTTTCGCCAGGAATGTTCGGATACAGTTTCATGCGAGCCTCTGAGCACTCGGACCTGGCCCATGCCATTATTGACGCCGCGAGTGCGATGGGCATTGAACTCGAAGGCTTCCACACCGAAACCGGACCGGGAGTTTACGAGACGGCGATTCGCCACGACGACGCCTTGCGCGCTGGGGACAAGGCCGCGATGTTCAAGACCCTGGTCAAGGTAGTGGCGCGCAAGCACGGCCTGCTGGCCACTTTCATGGCCAAGTGGAATGCCAACCTGCCAGGTTGCAGCGGGCATATCCATCAGAGCCTCTCCGAACGGACGGGAAAGAAGAACCTTTTCTACGACCCGAAATCCGACTCGCACATTTCCGAGCTGATGCAACATTACATGGCAGGACAGCTCTCGCTTATGCGAGAACTGACTGTAATGTTCTGCCCCACGGTAAATTCCTACAAACGCACGGTGCCGGGCACCTGGGCGCCCACCAACGTAACGTGGGGAGTAGACAACCGGACGACGGCCCTGCGGGCGATTTCCTCCGGCGCAAAGAGTACAAGGGTCGAGCACCGCCTCCCCGCCGCCGACGCCAACCCCTACTTGTCCCTTGCCGCAAGCCTGGCCTCCGGCCTGCATGGGATCGAAAACAGTTTGGAACTTCCCTCGCCTACCGGCAACGCCTACGAGTCCGAGGCGCCGGCATTGCCCCGCAGTCTCGAGGAGAGCACAGAACTTTTCCGCTCCAGCAGTATCGCGCGACAAATTCTCAGCGATGAATTCGTCGATCATTACTCTGCCACACGCGATTGGGAAACCCGCCAGTTCCGGCGAGCCGTAACGGATTGGGAGTTGGAACGATACTTCGAGATCATTTGACGGGAAGGTTCTCCAAAAAGACTCACCACAGAGGCCACGGAGCTCACAGAGAAAAGCCATAGCGTTTTTCTCCGCGATCTCCGTGCGCTCTGTTTGCAGCCCATAAGGCTGCCTGTCTTGCCGGTGTAAGTCCGGCCGCGGGAATTGGCTGATTCACCCGCGTAGTTATATTCGACGCCTGCTTGAGGCGACTCAGGAGGTGAAA